>Ga0207648_10002959_pt1 | contig 17953 bp, 19 predicted proteins | sample KBSMisM32_FD_184310 | JGI IMG/M metagenome (GOLD analysis project Ga0207648, IMG submission 184310) | Miscanthus rhizosphere microbial communities from Kellogg Biological Station, Michigan, USA - KBS Miscanthus M3-2 (SPAdes) (version 2) | ecosystem: Host-associated > Plants > Roots >...
GGGATTCTTGGCTGCCGCGTCGAGCAGTGCCTGGATCTCATCCATCCTGTGTTCGACACAATCCTTTAGAGCCGCGCGGGAGGCGAGACGGGCTATGTTCACTTCCAGTTCGCCGCGGACTGCGCGCCGCGCATCGTCGGCCTCCGAGCGCTGCTGAACATTTTCGGCCACCTGCTGGGCGCCAAGCGCGATCAGGACGCCGAGAACGATGATGCCGACCTCGCCGGCGAACTCTCGCCAGCCGTGCAGCGGCTTTGGCAGACGAATGCTCATTCAGCCCCCGAGAGTTACGTAACCGTAACAGAAGGGCTAACGTCCGCAATGGGTGGAAAGCAGACATTATCGTCATAGTTCTGCTCGCTCGGCCGCTTCTCGTTTACTAGTACCATGATGCGAGAGATCGTCACCCAAGCCCTGCTGCCCTTCGCGCGCGAAAAGGTCTGGTCAGTGCTGACCGACTTTGGAGCTTACCGCGATTGGAATCCGCTCAACGTCGCCGCCGATGGAGTTGCCGCGAAAGGAGCTCGTGTGCGAATGACTTTCATCGATCCCGGTCATCCGGGCCGAACGATCACCCAGGACGTCACTATCGAGGCCGCTGAGGCGCCTACCCGCTTGGAGTGGATCGGAACCGTACCGCTGCTTTTCCGAGGGGAGCATTACTTCGAACTGAGTGGCAGCGGGCAGGTTACTGAGATGCGGCACGGCGAGCGCCTATCCGGCCTTCTCCCACAGTTGTGGGGGAAACGTCGCCTCGAACAGCAACGGCTTGCGTACGAGGCGATGAATGACGCTCTCGTGAAGCGGTTGAGCTTTTTGTTTGGAGACGCGAGTGATCAGTGACTGGCTGACGTGGCGACAGCTTTGGGTGGAAAGCGGACGTCCCTAGTGCGTGGCGGCCAGTCCTTTATTGCCCTTGGCCGCGGTCCGAAACAAAGCCGCCGCCACCAGCCAAAGAGCCGCAAAGACCGCACTGAACAGCAAGGCCTTGAGCGAGGCGCCTGGCATGCTCGCGGTCGACGGTGCGGTCGCAATCAATGCTCCTAGCAGCGTTTGCATGATCGCTACGCCGAGCATGGTCCGGGCCATACCTCGGGGTTGGAACCGCGCGGAGAAGCTGCCGGTCAGCGCCGCCATGATCAGCAGGAAAAAGCCGATGCCATTGCCATCGTCGCGAACGACCGTCGTCCACAAGGTGAGGAACGATGTTACCAACGCAACGGCAACTCCCCCGCGATAGGCCTTTTCGCTCAATTCCCTCATCTACTCGCCTCCTCCTGGCGGATACGATCCTATCACGACGGTAAAGGCTGAAAAACGGACGCTAGCGCCGATCGCGGTCGAACGGATTTGAGCGGCCGCGAAACTCCAATCGAATGGGCACAGGCTCGAACTTCAGGTCTCGCCGCATCGCGTTGAGCAGGTACCGCCGATAGCTCTCGGGAAGCTCGTCGGTGCGGTTGCCGAACACCACAAAGCTCGGCGGCCTGCTCTTCACCTGGGTGATGTAGCGGAGCTTGATCCGCTGCCCCTTGGGCGCGGGCGGCGCATTGGCCTCGACCGCGGATTCGAACCAGCGGTTCAGCTCGCCGGTCGGCACGCGCCGGCTCCACGCCTCCCGCAGGTCGAAGGCAACCTTGAGGATGGTGTCGGTGCCCTTCCCGGTTTTCGCGGACACAGTGAGCAGCGGCACGTCCCGAAGCTGCGCAAGCCCCTCGTTGAGCGCCGCCTTAACGCCATTGAACAGAGAGGAGGCATGCTCGGCGACGTCCCACTTGTTGAGCGCGATGAGCAGTGCGCGGCCTTCCTCGATCACCTGCGAAGCGATCTTCAGGTCCTGCGCCTCGAGCCCGCGCGTCGCATCGAGCAGGAGCACCACGACCTCGGCATAATCGATCGCCCGCCGGGTATCCGCCGCCGAAAGCCGCTCCAGCTTGTCGTCGACCTTGGCGCGCTTCCTGAGGCCCGCGGTGTCGACCAGCTGCACGGGTCGGCCTTCCCACTCCCATTTCATGCTGATCGAATCCCGCGTGATCCCGGCTTCTGGCCCGGTGATCATCCGCTCCTCGCCGAGCATCCGGTTCACCAAAGTCGATTTCCCGGCGTTGGGCCGCCCGACGATGGCGAGCTTGAGCGGATGCTCGGCGTCGAGCTCATCCTCGGCCGCATCGAAATGCTCATGCTCGACGTGCGGCAATAGCGCCTGGAACAGATCGGCGACGCCCTCGCCGTGCTCGGCACTGACCGGGATCGGTTCGCCTAGACCCAGGCGATAGGCATCGAGGATACCGCTCTCGCCCGCCTGCCCTTCGGCCTTGTTACCGACCACGATCACCGGCGTGGATTCCGCGCGAAGCCAGCGCCCGATCTCCTCGTCGAGCGGCGTCAGGCCCTCGCGCGCATCGATGAGGAACAAGGCCGCGTCGGCGTCGCGCACGGCAGCCTCGGTCTGCTGGCGCATCCGGCCCGGAAGGCTCACGGGATCCTCATCCTCGAAGCCTGCCGTATCGATGACCCGGAACTCGAGCCCCAGGAGGTTTGCGTCGCCCTCGCGGCGGTCGCGGGTAACGCCAGGCCGGTCATCGACCAGCGCAAGGCGCTTGCCGACCAGCCGGTTGAACAGCGTGGATTTGCCGACGTTGGGACGGCCTACGATGGCAACGGTCGGTATCGGCATGGCGGCGGCGATAGCAGCCCGTCCCCCGGAGGGGGAGGCCTAGCGGAAAGCGATCAGTCGACCGCGGTCGTCGTAGAGGTACAACGTCGAATTCGCGACCACCGGCGGCAGGCTGACGCCAGTGCCCACCCTCGTCTGGCTCAGGAATCGGCCAGTCGCCGGGTCGACGTAGATGAGCGCGCCGTTGGAGCCAGTGATGACCAGCCGGCCGCCGGCGAGGACGGGGCCCGAATATTCGATCTGGCCCTTCTTCGACTTCGCCTTCTGGAACTGCGGCAGCTGGTTGATCCAACGGATGTGACCGTTCTGGCGGTAGACGCAGATCAGCTTGGCTTCGTCGGTGACGACGAAGATCCAGTCGCCCGCGAGCCACGGCGTCGAAATGCCGGCGAGGTTGAGCTCCCACTGGCGCTGGCCGGTGATGAGGTCCAGCGACACCATTCGCCCGCCTTGGCCGACCGCGATCACCTGGCCGCTGTCGATCACCGGGTCTGCGTCGATGTCGTTGAGCGAGGAGACGCTGGTGCGGATGCTGGTCCGCTGCAGCGCATCCTGCCACACCTCGCGCCCGTTCTCGTAGCGATAGGCGTTGAGCTCGCCGGACGAGAAGCCGGCAACGACGGTGCCCTGGCCTACTGCCGGCGAAGCCGAGCCGAACACGCCGGCGATCTCCAGGCTCGCGGCCGCCGACCAGTTGGTCGATCCGTCATCTTCCTTGAGCGAGAAGATCTGGTTGTCCTGGCTCATCACGTAGATCGCGCCGTTGGCGATCGTCGGGGCGCCGCGCAGCGGTCCGGTGGGACGCACTCTCCAGATGCTGCCGCCGTTGCGCTCGTCGAGCGCAACGACGTAGCCGAGGCCATTGGTCGCGTAGATCCGCCCCTGATCGTAAGCGAGCCCGCCCCCGTAAATGGAATTCTGCCCGCCCTTTTCGGTCGGAGTCTGGCTCGCCCAGAGGAGAGCCCCTGTGCGGCCGTCGAAAGCGCGCACGGTGCCGAGCGTGTCGATGACATAGACGTGGCCGCCGGCCACGATCGGCGCCGCGGCAAGCCGCGCAGTCAGAGAGCTTCCGCGGCCCGCCTGGACGTTGAACGCACCGGCCAGCGCATTACCGAGCGCCAGCTGGCCCATCGACTTGCTGGCATTGCCGCCCGACTGGCTCCACTCGGTGTTGGCGACCGCTTCCGGAAGGGTCATCGGCATGGTCGCCGTGGCCGGATCGACGGTCACGTCATTCTCGCCGGTCAGGACGGCGATCCGCTGCCCCAGAACGGGCGTGTTGGTCTTCTTGCCCTTCTTGAACGTCCCGCACCCGCTGGCAGCGAGTGCCGCAGCAATCATCAGGGTAACGCGTAGAGTTTTCGATCTCGTCATTCTGGGTCCTACCGGGCCTGGTTCGGGAGCATGTTGCTGATGTCGACGCCGAACGAAGAGGCGAGCTGCGCGGCGCGCTCCCGAATGGAGCTGGGAACTGTGTTGTCCTTGGCAATGGCCGCGAAAAGCTGACCCGCCTCCTGGTTCTTGCCCTGCTTGGCGAGGGCGAGCGCGGTCATTTCCCCGGCGCTGCCGAACCAGGGCTCGCCCGGCTTGGCGAGCGGCTCGAGACGGGAGATCAGTGCCTGCGGCTGGAGCTGGTCGAACTCGAGCGCGGTCTGCCGGATCAGCGCCGCATCGCGATAGGGCGGCGGCAGTCCGCTATCCTCGGCGATCGCCTTGTATGTAGCGATGGCGGTCTTGGTATCACCCTGCTGCAGCGCGACCGCGGCCTTTGCGAACAGTGCCGAGCCGCGGAGGCCCTTGCTTCCCTCGTCCGCCAGCTGATCGAGCTTCTGGGGAACTTGCGACGTGTTGCCCGAGGCAATGTCCTTGTAGACCGCCGCGAACTGTTCGACCTGCGCTTCCGATTTCTGAACCTGGTGTTGGCGCCACCAGATCAAACCGCCGGAAGCAGCAAGGAACAGGATGACAGCAGCAATAAGGAACTTGCCGTTCTTCTTGAAGAAATCGGTCGCCTGGTCGCGGCGCAGATTTTCATCCACCTCACGAACGAAGGTCTCAGTGATGTCAGGGGGTTGCGCCAACGTGCTTCAGTCCGCTCGATCGGGGATCCATTTGCCGGCAGCTTCCCTTTCCCACCCAGGATTAATGGAAGCTGGCGGCGCCTCGTCTAGCGGCTGCTGCGTCAAACGCAAAGGGGGCGCTATTTAGGCCGGTAGGTCTGGTCGGCGGTCGGGAATGAGCGCGCCCGAACCTCGTCGGCATAGGCCTTCGCAGCCTCGCCAATTCGGCTCGCGAGGTCGTCGTAGCGCTTCACGAATCGCGGCGTGCGCTCGAACATTCCGAGCATGTCATCGGTGACGAGGACCTGGCCATCGCACTGCGCCGAAGCGCCGATGCCGATGACCGGTGCACTAACCGCCTTTGTGATGTCGTTCGCGATTCCCTCCAGGACGCCTTCCACGACGATGCAAAAGGCCCCTGCAACATCAACCGCGCGGGCATCGGTGACGATCTTCTCCGCCTCGCGATCTTCGCGACCGCGCGCTCCATAGCCGCCGAGGATATTCACCGCCTGCGGCGTCAGGCCGACATGGCCGATGACCGGAATGCCACGGTGGGTGAGGAACTCGATCGTGGGCGCCATCGCCTCGCCGCCCTCGAGCTTCACCGCCGCGCATCCAGTCTCTTTCATGATCCGTGAAGCGGACTCGAATGCCTGCTGGGGCGACGCTTCATAGCTGCCGAATGGCATGTCGACCGCGACGAGTGCGTGCCAGCTGCCGCGCACGACCGCGGCGCCATGTGCGCACATCATCTCCATCGTCACCGGGATGGTCGACGGCAGGCCGTAGATCACCTGGCCAAGGCTGTCCCCGACCAGCAGCATCTCGCAATGCGGGTCGAGGAGCTGCGCCATCCGCATCGTGTAGGCGGTCAGCATCACGATCGGCTGCTCGGTCTTCCCGTCGACCTTACGGGCGCGGATTGCCGGCGCGGTCATGCGCTTGCCGGGTACCGGCGACGGCGTCGCCCGGCTGGTGCTGGTGTCTATCGTGAAGGTCGACATGGCTGGCGGCTTCTAGCTCTACCGCAGTGCAGCAACAACCGGCGCACAGAAATGTCGGCTGGTCGACAATGCGGAACTTTAATCGCCGGCCGTTCTTTCGACAGGCAAGTGCGCTGGCCGCGTGCCCGCGTGAGGTGTGAAATGGAGTGTCCAGATGGTTGATCGCCATGCCGTTGGCGACCTCGCACTAGCGGTGCTGCTGGCGCTGCCGCTTGCCGCCCTCGCCAAGACCCAACCTGCCCCGCGGCACGCGTCTGCGGTTCCCGCCGCTGTCGCCGTTGCGGCGGCAGACCGCGCGCCGGCCGGCAGGCTGAGCTTGCTCGGCTGACGCCGCCGCCCGCTACTTGCCGTCGCCGTTCAGCCGTTCTTCCCAGCCCGCACCCTCGGCGAGTGAAATCGAATCCAGTACCGCGGTGCTCTGGTCGCGAAGGATCGCGAACGCACGCCGAATCGCGCATGTCGCCTCGTCCTGGCAGTCACCGCACGGTGCGTAGAAATTGACGCTCGCGCACGACACCAACGCGATCGGCCCCTCCATTGATCGGACCACTTCTCCGAACGAGATCTGATCGGCCGTTCGTGAGAGCTGGTAGCCGCCCTTTGGCCCCCGCGCGCTCTTCACCAGCCCGGCCTTTTTCAGGTCGAGCATGATGAGCTCGAGATACTTGGGCGGGACGCGCTGAGTCTCCGCGATCCGGCCAAGCTGGACCGGCGCCCCTCCCTGCTCCTCAGCAAGGAACAGCAGGGAGCGCAGGGCATAGCGGGTTTTCTGCGCAATCATTTCCGTTTCACAGCGTAGCGCCCGTGATCACTCCCGCAAAGAGCGGGAGGTCCAAGCGCATGAACGCCATTTAACCTCGCAGCCACCGGAGTGAGAAGCGGTCGCACTTAGGGCCCGGGCGTCGGCGGCGCTGCCCAGCGCGACTCCCGGGCAGCGCCGCTCACTTACTGTCGTTAGGTCTGGTTCGGAGCTATCACGCACTCATGGGACGCAAGATCCTCCTGGTGGAAGACGATCGCGAGACCGCCTCATACCTAGCGAAAGGGCTGAGCCAGGAAGGCCACAGCGTGGAGCAGGCGACCAACGGCCAGGACGGGCTGTTCCGCGCCACTGACGGAAGCTTCGACCTCATCATCCTCGACCGCATGCTGCCAGTACTCGACGGGCTATCGGTGCTGAAGGCGCTGCGCGCCGCGAGGATCGAGACGCCAGTCCTGATCCTGTCGGCACTCGCTTCAGTCGGTGACCGGATCGAGGGGCTCGAGCAGGGATCGGACGATTACCTGGTGAAACCCTTCTCGTTCGCCGAATTGCTGGCGCGGGTGAATGCGCTGCTTCGACGTCGTGAGGCGCGGGTGAACCCTGCCGATCACCGGCTGACCGTCGGCGACCTGGAGATCGATCCGTTATCCCGAAGCGTCCGGCGCGCTGGCAGGAAGCTCGATCTCAAGCCTCGCGAATATTTGCTGCTTGAATATTTTGCGCGCAACGAAGGCCGTGTCGTCACGCGCACGATGCTGCTGGAGCAGGTCTGGGATTACCACTTCGACCCGGGCACCAACGTCATCGACGTCCATGTCAGCCGCCTGCGCCGCAAGCTCGACGAAGGCTTTGAAAAGCCGCTGCTGCATACCGTGAGAGGCGCGGGCTACATGCTGGCGGCCTAAGCCGCTACTGTCGCATCAGTGTCCACGACCCTTCGCATCGCGCTGCTCGCGGGGCTGCTGGCCCTGGTGTCGAACCTCGCGGTCATCGGCTTCATTTATTATCGCACCCACGACGAAGCCGTCGCCACCGTCCACCAGCAGGTGATCGAGCAGGGGAAGGTGCTCGCGGACGTCTATCGTTCGGGCGGCAAGCCCGCGCTCGACGACGCGATTCGTGACACGATGACCTACGCTGACCCGCAGACGGCTGTCGCAGTGCTGGGTCGGGATGGTCGCCAGATCGAGGGCAATCTCGATGCTGTTCCGCCGTCGCTAGCCAAGTTCCGCGAAGGATACAGAAACGCGTTGATCCGGCTGAGGGGCCAGACCACCCCGCGAGAGGCTGCGCTGGTCATGCACGAGCTTCCGGACGGCAACTGGCTCCTCAGCGGACGCATTGCCGGAGAGGGCCTTGCAATCCGCGACGCGCTCGAGGGATCGCTGCTCATCGCGCTGATCGTGGCCGGCCTTCTCGGGCTGCTAGGCGGCCTCATCCTCGCGAATTATGTCGGTCAGCGGATCGGTGAGATCGCTCGCGTCGCCGATCGGATCAGCGCCCGCGACTTGTCGCAACGTGTGCCCGTTTCGAGTGCGGATGATGCATTCGATCAGCTCGGCCGACAGATCAATGCCATGCTCGACCGTATCAGCACGCTGATGGAGGAGCTGCGACTTCTTACCGACAGTCTTGCCCACGACCTGCGCTCGCCAGTCAGCAGGCTGCGCTCGGCCGCTCACGCTGCCGCTCAGGCTACCGACGTCAGCGAGCAGGAGGAATTGCTCGGCAGCGTTATCCGCCAGGCCGACTCTTTGATGCGCATCCTGACCACGGTGCTGGAAATCAGCCGCTCCGAGGCGCTGACAGGCCGCAAGCAGTTCGCATGGTTCGATGTCGGCGATCTCGCGGCCGAGCTGGCCGAGATGTACGACCCGCTTGTTGAAGAAGGCAGCGCGACACTCGTGTACGATCGCCCGGCTTGGCCGGTCCCTCTTTTTGGGCACCGCCAGTTGCTCGCCCAAGCGATTAGCAACCTGATTGAGAACGCTATCCGCTACGGCGCGTCCGGCGGTGAAATCCGCATCCGCGTCGAGCCCAGCGAGCGCAACATCAGGATCGAGGTCGCTGACCGCGGACCTGGAATTCCACCCGAACGGCGGGAAGAGGCTCGGCGGCGGTTTGGGCGGCTCGACACCAGCCGGTCGGACGAGGGCGCCGGGCTTGGCCTCGCGCTGGCGGAGTCTATCGCGCACCTCCACGGGGGCCAGCTGCTACTCGCGGATAACAAGCCCGGCCTGCTTACGGTGCTCGTACTGCCGGTTCACGCGGATCTCGCAGGTGAAGTACAGGAGCCCGGGCACAAGCCGGCCGCGGCCGCCTAGCCCTCGATCACCACTTTGGTGCCGAGCTTGGTGACGCCGTAGAGCTTCTCCGCGAACTTCATCGGGAGGCGCATGCAGCCGTGGCTAGCCGGATAACCGGGGTTCACGCCGCCATGGAAGGCGATGCCGTATTCATCGATGCGCTGCATCCATGGCATCGGCGCATTATCGTACTTCTTCGAGCGGTAGAAAGGCCGCTTCTCGAGGATCGTCCAATAGCCGAACGGCGTGATGTGGCCTGTCTTCGCGCTCGACATGCTCGATGCGCCAACCAGCTTATCTCCGCGGTAGACATAGACCATCTGCGTCAACAGGTCCGCGACGATCCGCGTGTCCCCTTGAACGGGCACGGCGGTCGCCCAGACATACTCGCCGGGCTTGAGTCCTACCTTGCCGAACTCTGAAACCATGTCCTTGTGAGCCTGGGGCGCGTTGCCGACGGTCCAGTGGTAAGGGACCTCGCTCGAGATCGGCGCAGGCGCGCCGACGTCGACCTGCTTCGGCGCAGGCGCAGTCTGGCACCCGGCAAGCGCGGCGGCAGCCGCCGCAATGACAATTTTCCGAATGGTCCCCACACCCATGCTCACTTCATTGTTTACCCGATGAACAGCAAGAATAGCGCGAGAGAGTCAAGCGCGTGTTAAACGACAAGTTACTGTTAACACGAGCAAACTCATTCCCACTCGATCGTTCCGGGGGGCTTAGACGTATAGTCGTAGACGACGCGATTAATGCCCTGGACCTCATTGACGATGCGGGTCGCGACGCGGCTCAGGAAGGCAGCATCGAACGGGTAGATGTCGGCGGTCATCCCATCCAGCGATGTGACGGCGCGCAAGCCGCAAACATAATCGTACGTTCGGTAGTCGCCCATGACGCCGACTGTGCGTACCGGCAGGAGCACCACGAAGGCCTGCCAGATGGCATCGTAGAGTCCGGCGTTGCGGATCTCCTCGAGGTAGATGACGTCGGCCTTCCGCAGGATATCGCACTTCTGGCGCGTGACCTCGCCAGGGATGCGGATGGCAAGGCCGGGGCCCGGGAACGGGTGGCGGCCGACGAATGCTTCGGGGAGCCCAAGCTCACGTCCAAGCGCTCGTACCTCGTCCTTGAAGAGCTCGCGTAGCGGCTCGACCAGCTTCATGTTCATCCGCTCAGGCAGGCCGCCGACATTGTGATGGCTCTTGATCGTCACCGAAGGGCCGCCGGTGAAGCTGACGCTCTCGATCACGTCGGGATAAAGCGTGCCTTGTGCGAGGAAGTCGGCGCCGCCGATCTTCTTCGCCTCGGCCTCGAACACGTTGATGAACTCGGCGCCGATGAACTTGCGCTTGGCTTCGGGGTCGGTGACGCCCTCGAGACCGGCGAGGAAATCAGCGCTGGCGTTCACGTGGACCAGCGGGATGTTGTAGCTGTTGCGGAACAGCGAAACGACCTGCTCGGCCTCACCGGCGCGCATCAGACCATGGTCGACGAACACGCAGGTTAGCTGTTCACCGATCGCCTCGTGGATCAGGACCGCGGCAACGGCGCTGTCGACGCCGCCTGACAGTCCGCAGATGACCCTACCCTGCCCGACCTGCTCGCGGATGTCCGCGATCTTTGCATCGCGGAAGCTCGCCATCGTCCAGTCGCCGGCGCAGCCGCACACATGTCGCACGAAGTTGGCGAGCAGCTTGCCGCCATCGGGCGTGTGCACCACCTCCGGGTGGAACATGGTCGAGTAGAAGCGGCGGTCCTCGTCTGTGGCTATCGCGTAGGGCGCGCCTTCGGACTTGGCGACGATCTTGAAGCCCTCGGGCAGCTGCTCGACGCGGTCGCCGTGGCTCATCCACACCTGGTGGGATTCGCCGACCTTCCAGAGGCCGTCGAACAGTGCGCTCTCGTCGATGATCTCGATGAAGGCACGACCGAACTCGCGGTTTTCGCCGGGCGCGACGCGGCCTCCGAGCTGTTCGGCCATCGCCTGCTGGCCGTAGCAGATGCCGAGGATGGGAAGGCCGCGGTCGAAGAAGTGCTGCGGGGCGCGCGGGCTGTCCTCCCACATCACCGAGCTCGGCCCGCCCGAGAGGATGATGCCTTTGGGCTGAAGGCGATCGAATGCTTCGTCAGCGGCGTTGAAAGGCGCGATCTCGGAATAGACGCCGGCCTCGCGGATGCGCCGGGCGATCAGCTGCGTCACCTGGCTGCCGAAGTCGACGATGAGGATGGATTCGGTGGGCTGGACCGTCATGGCGAGCCGATAGAGAGCGCATGACCCAAACGCAATGCGCCGGAGTCTCGCGACCCCGGCGCATCCCGTTTCGCTGGCTTAGCTGCTTAGTAGCGGCGGTAGCCGTACTGCGAGTAGTCGTTGTTATACGGCGTGTAGTTGCCGTAGCCGTAGTTCGTCTGCGCGCGGTTGATGTCGATGTCACGGATGAAGCCGCGATAATCGACCTTGCACTTCCACGTCAGATCGATCTGGCCTTGGCCGTTGTAGCCGTAGGCGTAGCGGCCGCTGTTGGCGACGCCGCGCACGAGAAGCTCGCCGTTCGAGCGGGGCTCGACCCGGCTGATCCCGAGCACTCGCGCGCCGTTGCTATAGCCGTAGCTGTTGTTGCCGTATCCATTGTAGCCATACCCGCCGTTGAGCCGCTGCTGGACGGCAGCTGCACACTGGTTGACCGCGACCTGGCTGTTGGCGCCGTAATTGCCGTACCCGTTGCCGAGCACGCCGTTCAGCACCTGGCCGATGACGTTGCCGCCGTACGGATTGCCGTAGCCGTAACCCGGATAATATTGCGCCGCAGCAGGCGCCGCGCTGGCGACAGCGACGATAGCCACACCGGCGGCCAGAAACTTCGTGAATGCCCTCATGACCCTTACTCCCTGGTTCTCGTTCCCGACTCGCCCGCCTAAACGCGCGGCGACCCATTGCGGGTCTATCCCTACGGGTTTGCACCAGTCCTGAACCGCTTGTTTGCTGCGGTTAAGCCTCAGTCGGTCAAGGGTTCTTCGTCCCAGTGCTTGAGCTTGCGATGGAGATTCCACAGCTCCATCGGGCGGTCCTCACGCCAGCCGAGTGCGATCGCCACGGCGGCATCGTCACTTTCCGCCTCGAACTCGCGGTAATGATCGATGTGGCCGTTGAAGCGGTCCATGAAATACAGGCGGTAGTACAGCATCGCCGTAACCCCCCGGCTGCGGAGAAGCCTTATACCACCGCCACCGGGTCTCGCCTAATCAGATGGGCGTTCAGTTCGCCTGATCGAGCCCCGTGTAGTGGCCCAGGAAGGCATAGACGTCCGCATATTCCTCGATGATCTTGGTGATCGGTTTGCCGCTGCCGTGACCCGAGCGGGTGTCGATACGGACGACGTGCGGGGCATTACCCGCGTCGGTCAGGCTCTGCAGCTTCGCCATGTACTTGAACGTGTGCATCGGCACGACGCGATCGTCGGTGTCGGCAGTGACGGCGATCAGAGGCGGATAGGCCCGACCGCCCTTGATGTTGTGGTAGGGCGAATAAGCCAGCAGCGTCTTGAAATCGGCCTCCTTATCAGGATGGCCGTAGTCGTCGGTCCAGTACCGGCCGGCAGTGAACTTGTCGAAGCGCAGCATGTCCATGACGCCCACTCCGGGGCTCACCGCGTCGAACAGATCGGGGCGCTGGTTGGTCACGGCGCCGATGAGCAACCCACCGTTTGAGCGGCCGATCGCCGACAGGCCGTGCGGCGTCGAGATGCCGTTGGCCTTTAGATATTCGCCGGCGGCGATGAAGTCGTCGAAGACATTCTGCTTGTGGGCGAGGCGGCCCGCATCATGCCAGGCATTCCCATACTCGGCACCGCCACGGAGGTTCGCAACTGCATAAACGCCGCCGTGCTCGACCCAGGCGATGTTCGGCGCGCTGAATCCCGGCGTCAGCGAGATATTGAAGCCGCCATAGCCGTAGAGCATCGTTGGCGCAGGGCCAGTCTGGCCTCTCTTCCGGACGATGAACATCGGCACCCGGGCGCCGTCTTTGGATGTGTAGAAGCGCTGCTCGACCGAGATCGCTTCAGGATCGAACGTCAGCTTGGGGGCGGCCCACTCGGCCGCCCGACCGCTCGCGGTATCATAGCGGTAGATCGTCGTAGGCCGGTTGAAGCTGGTGAAGGAGAAGAAGGTCTCCGGATCGCTGGCATCCCCGCCGAAGCCGCCGACCGAGCCGATGCCGGGAAGCGGGATTGTCGAGAGAGGTTGGCCGCCGAGCCCGTAGACCCGTACCTCGTTCTTGGCGTCGACCAAGTAGCTGGCGATCAGCTTCCCGCCGATCAGGTTGACCCCATCGAGCGCTTCCTTGGCTTCGGGAATGACCGCAACGGGCGCAATGCGGCGGATGGCGTCCGCGGCGACGACTTGCTTCAGCGGCGCATCCTTGTCTGTCACGAAGAAGAAGCGGCTGCCCTCGTTGCCGACATAGTTCCACTGGTTTTTCAGGCCCGTGAACATGGCGATCGGCTTCGCGCCGGGTCGCTTGAGATCGATGACGTGAACATCGTTCTCATCACCGGCGAGCGTGGTCGAAATCACCAGCCAGCGGCCATCGTCGCTGACCTGAGGATAGTGCCCAAGCTTCGGGTTGGCGGGCGTCGAATAGACTAGCCGGTCTGCGGCCTGCGCGGTGCCAAGCTTGTGGAAATAGACGCGCTGGTTGAGCGTGGAGCTCTGGTACGTCGCCTTCGCAGGCGGCGCCGGATAGCGGGAATAATAGAAGCCGCTGCCGTCCTTGGCCCAGGCAACGCCGCCGCCATACTTCAGCCACTTGAGCTCATCCTTGAGGATCTTGCCGGTTGCGACGTCCATGACCTTGACGGTGCGCCAGTCGGTACCGCCGTCCTGGATCGCATAGGCCAGCCGTTTGCCGTCTTCGCTCGGCGTCCACTCTGCCAGAGCCGTGGCGCCGTCGGCCGACCAGCCGTTGGGATCGATCAGCTGCTTCGGCTCGCCATTCAGTCCATCGCGATAATAAAGCACGGACTGGTTCTGTAGGCCGGTGTTGCGCGTGTAGAAGTAGCGACCGCCCTTTTTGTACGGCAGGCCGAAGCGCTCATAATTGTAGAGCGCAGTCATCCGCTGCTTGAACCAGTCGCGCAGCGGCAACGTCTTCAGGATCTGGTCGGTTACCTGGTTCTCGGCAGCGACCCATGCCGCAACGTCAGGATCGTTGCGGACGTCATTCTCGAGCCAGCGATAGGGATCGGCGACGGGGACGCCGAACTGCGTCTCGACGACGTTGACGGTCTTCGCTTTGGGATAAACGAGCGCGGGCCCCGCGGAAGCGGGGGGTGCGACAGGCTGGGAATTCAATGGGGTAGCACTAGTCAGCAGAGCAGCAATCAACAGTTTCCGACGCACCCGAAATCCCTCCCGAAAAACAAAGGCGTAGCTGCTCCGCTAGCAGCTACGCCCGATGTTTCAAGAAGGCCTTCGACGAACCGTCAGGCGGCCTCGAACTCGTCCTCGGTCATGACCGGTCCGCTGTCCTGGCCCTTGGCGCTGAGATCGCGGTCGATGAACTCGATCACAGCGATAGGGGCCGCGTCAGAGATGCGGATCCCGGCCTTGATCACGCGGGTGTAGCCGCCGTTACGGTCGGCATAGCGCGGTGCGATCACGTCGAAGAGCTTGGTCAGCTGCGCATCGTCCATCAGTCGGGACTGGGCGAGGCGGCGGTTGCTGAGTCCACCACGCTTGGCGAGTGTCACCAGCTTCTCGACATAGGGGCGAAGCTCCTTCGCCTTGGCCGTCGTCGTCGTGATCTGCTCATGCTTGATGAGCGCAGCCGCCATGTTGCGGAACAGGGCCGCGCGGTGGCTGGAGGTGCGCTGAAGCTTACGGCCGCCAACACGATGGCGCATAGGTCATTCCTTTCGTTCGTCAGGGGACCGTGCAAGGTATCCCCGGCCAGGCGCTGATTAGGGGCAGCGCCCAAACCCAAATGACAACGGCGAGCTCATCGGCCCGCCGGACGCGGAGCCCTCAACATGATATGAGGCGCGAAGTCAAGTTTGGGGGACATTCAATGCGCTTGCTCATCGCTGCGCTTCTGCTGACTGTCGGAGCAGCACCGGCTCCGCCTATTCCGACGCGGACGACGATCGGCAGCTTTGCAATCGAGCCGACGAAGCTCGTCACGCGGGTGGAAATGACCCGCGTCGACTTCCTTCCGGGCCAGGTCATGCCGGAGCATCTGCACCCGGTGCCCGTTGTCTGCGTGGTCTCGAAGGGAAGCTTCGAATCCAGCATCGGACGAGGGCCGGTCCGTCGCGTCACGGTCGGCGACACCACCATCGAGCCTGCCGGCCACGTTGTGCATTACTTCCGCAATCTATCGAACAGCCAATCAGCGCAGCTTTACTGCACAATCCTTGCAGGTCCTGACGACAAGCAGCTCAGTGTAATGCTGAAAAAATAGAGTCAGCCCGTACGACGACCCATTGTGCTCCGTGCCAACCGGATGACCAGCATCGTCAGGTGGCGGTGTGAGGAATCGTGATAGACCGAGCCCGCGTCCAGGTCCCTGCAAAGACGCCGGTGCGCCTCGCCTAGATTGTGGTACGGCACACCGGGCAGCAGGTGATGCAGCGCATGGTAGCGCAATCCAACCGGAGCCCACAGCGCGGGCAAGGTCCCGGGCGGCGGCACGTTGACGCTGTCGAGGAACTGGGCGGTGACGCTCATAGGCTCGCCCCCATTCTCCCAGAGATGCGCGACGAGCGTGCGAACCTGGTTCAGGAACATCACGCCCGATGCGATGGCGAGATAAGTAAGGAAGCCGTGCAGCGGGATGACGCCAGTCGCCACCATCGTCAGGAGCGCGATCGCCCAGACGCTGCACGCCGCCTCCTGCCATGCCCAGTCGCGCGCGAACTCGCCTTCAGGCTGAGGTCGAACGAATTTCGGATTGATTTGCAGGCCCGAATAGCGGCCGACTACGACGCGCCGCAGCTTCGGCGACAGCAACGACAGCGGCGCAAGGATTCCGAAACGGATGAACATCCCGATGGGGGCTAGCGCGGCCGCGGTCAGGAAGACCGGCAGGGTCCACGGGTGCATCAGCGCCAGCGGCAGATATTCGGGATCATCGACCGTTCCGTAATAGCGCTTGGCGTGGTGCTGGTTGTGGACGCCCTCGTACATGAAGCTCGGCACCAGCAGCGGAACGCCGACGATCAGGTTCCAGGTAAAGCGGAAGCCCTTCACGGCGCCCTTCTTGATGTGCGTCAGCTCATGGATGAACGAACCTGCGCGATAGAGCGCCAGGATGGCGACAAGGCCACAGCCGACCACAAGCCAGGTCGGCCGCACCGTAATCGTCGCAAACAGCGCCGCATAGCCGAGCAGCGCCGAGCCGAGCATGTCGGCCCAATAGATCGAATCCTTCGGCGCATTGAGGTCGCGCGTCAGGTTCGCCGCGGCCTTCAGCATTGCCGCGTCGTCCTTGACGCGTGCAGCCGCCGGCTGGGTATCAGCCGCAGAGGTGCGCTTGCGCTCGATTGTCGCTGCCTGGTTCATAAGTCGTCGGTGAAAGCCTTCTCTGGCACCAGATAATGGCCGGATCGTGGCCTCGCAATGAATGAGGATAGATACGTAACTGGCGCTCGGTCGTCCAAGTCGCTAGCCGTTCGCCATGAGCAGCGCGCCCGTCACCATTCGCCCGGTCGTCACCAAGAAGGACCGCAAGGCCTTTGTCGACTTCGCGTGGGAGGTCTACAAGAACGACCCCGCTTGGGTACCGCCGCTCAAGGACGAGGTCCACGGACTTATCACCCCGGGCAAGAATCCCTGGTTCGAGCATGCCAAAGCCCAGCTGTGGCTGGCCGAGCGCGGCGGCAAGATCGTCGGACGCATCAGCGCGCAGGTCGACGAGCTGGTGCAAGACCATATGGGACAGGGCACCGGTCAGTGGGGCATGTTCGAAGTGCTCGACGCCCAAGCTGCTGAGGCATTGATCGTGACGGCAGAACAATGGCTTCGCCAGCAGGGGATGACGCGCGCGCTCGGGCCGATCAGCCTGTCGATCTGGGACGAGCCAGGCCTCGAGATCGAAGGCTTCGAACAGCCGCCGACTGCAATGATGGGCCATCACAGGCCGGAATACCGGGGGATGATCGAGGCCGCGGGCTACGAGAAAGCCAAGGACCTCATCACCTACGAGCTCGACATCCGGCATTGGGAAGACCCCAAGATCGATCGCCTGATCGCAATGGGCGAGCGCAACGAGCACATCCGCATCCGCATGGTCGACAAGTCCAAGTTCGATCAGGAAGCTCGGCTAATCTTGAACCTGCTCAACGACGCCTGGTCGAACAATTGGGGCTATGTTCCGCTTACCGAGGCGGAGATCAAATATGCCGGCAAGAAGCTGAAGCCCATCATCTTCAACGAGCTGGTTCGGGTCGCCGAAGTCGATGGAGAGCCGGTCGCCTTCATGCTGACGATCCCCGACATCAACGAGCTTACCAAGGACCTGAACGGTGAGCTGTTCCCGTTCAACTTCATCAAGCTTTTGTGGCGCCTCAGGAAACCGCGGACCCGCCGACTTCGCGTGCCGCTCATGGGCGTCGCGAAGAAGCTTCATCATACGCGGATGGCGAGCATGCTCGCCTTCATGATGATCGAATACACGCGCCGCGATGCGGTCGCGAAATACGGCGCTAGTGTCGGTGAGTTCGGCTGGATTCTCGAGGACAACAAGGGAATGCTGTCGATCGCCGAGCTACCCGGCGCGCACGTCAACCATCGCTACCGGGTTTACGAAAAGGCGTTGTGAACAGTTGAAGGTTTCAATGCGTCGGGAACACAGCTGGAACGATGTCGTTGTCAGGCCGGACTGAACCAAAAGGAGAGCGGAAAATGAGACGCATCATCTTGATTGGCGTAGCCACTGTGGCTCTGTCTGCATGCGCAACGACACCCAAGACGCAGACTTGTCCGGATGGGTCGGTCATTGCCGTCACAGACCCGTGTCCGCCTCCGCCTCCTCCCCCCCCGCCGCCGCCTCCGCCGCCGGTCACCTGTCCGGATGGAACGACGGTTCCGGCAGGCACGACTTGCCCGGCTCCGCCGCCACCTCCGCCTCCGCCGCCGCCTCG
>Ga0207648_10002961_pt1 | contig 17950 bp, 11 predicted proteins | sample KBSMisM32_FD_184310 | JGI IMG/M metagenome (GOLD analysis project Ga0207648, IMG submission 184310) | Miscanthus rhizosphere microbial communities from Kellogg Biological Station, Michigan, USA - KBS Miscanthus M3-2 (SPAdes) (version 2) | ecosystem: Host-associated > Plants > Roots >...
CGGGACGGCTCCCTTATCGCCGGCATCAACGCCTTGGCGAGCGCCAACGGCGCGTTCGGCAACTCCTCGTCGGCCATCGTGCTGGGCGATGCCACCACCATCAGCAGCGGCACGGCGATGAATCCGAAGCTGTTGACCGGCGGCGCGTTCACCATTGGTCGCAATATCACGGTGGGTGCTAGCAATGCTGCTCTTGGCAATGCGGGCACGACCTTCACCATTGGCGGTAACACGGCCAATAGCTCGACCTTCAGTGGTGTGGCGACCTTGAACCAGGACCTTCAGGTGACTCAGGTCACTGGCGGCACGCTGAACTTGACGGGTAACATCACCTCCGGTTCCAGCGGCACGCAGACGCTTACCTTCAATAACGTTGGTGCCGTCGCCCAATCCACGGGCGTGATCGGTGGCGGCACGGGCACGATTGCTCTGACCCAGGCAGGGGCGGGCACGACGACCCTCTCGGGTGCGAATACCTACACCGGCGCGACCAACGTGAACGCGGGTCGACTGGTCCTCAGTTCCACTGGCTCGATCAATAGCGCGTCGGCCTTGACCGTTGCCAACGGCGCGGCCTTCGACGTGTCCGGCAAGGCCACCTACACCATGGGCACGGGCGGCACGACGATCGGCATCGGTGCCACGACGGCGGGCTTGTTCGATGGTTCCAACACGACCGCGATGACCCTCGGCAACGCTCTGGCGCTGAACTTCAGCACCGGCACGCTCGGTGCCACGTCCTACAACCTGTTCGACTACGCCAGCCAGACCGGCGACTTCAGCGGCATCACGCTGACCGGCGCCATCACCGGCACGCTCACTAATACCTCGACCGACACCTGGACCGGCACGGCCGGCGGTTACGACTTCAGCTTCAGCGAGGTGACGGGTGTGCTCTCCGTGGTGCCGGAACCGTCGGCCGCCCTGCTTGGCGGCCTCGGCATGCTCGGCCTGCTGCGCCGCCGCCGGGTGGCTTGAAGTAGGAACCTGACTTGGATTTACGAAAAGCCGGCTGCCTGAAAAGGCGGCCGGCTTTTTGTTTGGGCTCCTGCGAACGTCATTCTCGCGATTTCGATCAAAATCGGAGTCGCCCCGGCGGCTTTGGCGTGATCGGATTCGGGGGTATGAATGCGTTCGAACGAGCTCGCGGATTGGTGGATGAGGCGCACGAGGCGGATCCGCTACGGGCGTCCGACGGCCGGGCGGCCGAACTCGACTACGCGGACAAGATGGAAGCGTGGGTGAAGCGGTTGGTGCCGGACGCGCCCGAGTTGTTGTTGCTCGCCGCACGTTGCCAGCATCTCGAACGTTGGTCGGTGCCGCGGGCGAGCTATCCGGAAGGGCGCGCGGGCTACCTGACGTGGCGGAAGTTCCTCTATGGCAAGCAGGCCGGGCGGGCGAAAGAGCTGCTGCTGCAGGCCGGCGTTTCCGAGGCGGAAGCGGAGGAAGTGGCGACCTGGGTGTCGAAAACCGGCTTGAAGACCAACGCGGGCACACAGGCGCTCGAGGATGCCGCCATTCTGGTTTTCCTTGAGAACGAGAGCCTCGCCTTCGTGGCCCAGCATGCGGATTACCCGCATGAGAAGTTCCTCAACATCCTCCGCAAGAACTGGGCGAAGCTCAGCTCCGCCGGACAGCAGGCCGCACTCGGGCTTGAGCTGCCGGCGGAAGTCGCCGCGATGATCCGCGAAGCCTTGGGCGGCTGATGCCAACTCTCGGAATTGAGGCGACGCCGGTGAATCGAAGAAGAATCACAGATTTCCCGGATTTCACTGATTTCAGAAGGGTGGAACTGAATCGGGCGAATCAGGCAGAGAAGAAATGAGGAAGGCAGGAAGTTCAGGAAGGAGAGAGCTGAGTCATCCCTTTTTCCTGAAATTCCTGCTTTCCTCATTCCCAAACGCGATACGAGGGCAGGCCATTCTCCACTGACTTCACGAGCTGACCTCCTGCCGGATGACCCTCTCCGCCGAAAACGTCACATCGTTTCACGAATTTGGTATGAGGCGGCCGCTACAACAGCCCGTTACCCACCTTTTCCAACGTTAGGAAAACTCCGAGTGAGTTCTTCATCCCGCGAGGGATGACAGCGACGGTAGCCGGTGGTCGAGGAGCGCAGCGACGATTGCCACCGGATGGAGTGCGCGTCACCGATCCGACCCCGAAGGGCGTCGCAGCCGGGCTGGCACCCGCTCACGGGGTGGCAAACACCGCTCGGCGGGTTTTCCGGTGATGTCGCTTCGCTCCATCACCGGCTACTTAAGCTGCAATGCCTTCGGCATTCAGCCGTCCGCCAGAAACTCCCGCTTTCTCATGGGTGGGCAGCGGGCAGCGCTACAAGAGGCTCAGCCGGGCGATTGCCGGTTCAAGCGAAGGTCGTCTCGCCGGTTTCGAGATCGATGGACCACGGTCCGGGCATCCAGCCTTGCGGCTTGAGCGCGAGCGAACCGCCGCCGATTTCGAGCGGATGCCAGAGGTAGCGGCTGTCCCAGAGTTCGTAGGGCCGCCAGACGTCGCCGAGGTAAATCACCGTGGTGGTTTTCGAGCCGGTGATCTTCAGCAGATTCGTCGACTGCGAGGCGTAGGTCAGCGTTTCCGGCGGGGCAATGTTCTTCCACTCCGACCACGGCCCCTCGAGCTTCTCGGCCGTCGCGTAGAGGTTGGCATTCGGCCACCAACCGGTGAGGTGGGAACCGATGCAGTAGTAGAGGCCGTCGTAGCGGACGATCGCGCCGCCCTCGATCGGGGCGTCGATGAACGCGACTTCCTGCGCCACGTCGAGGTAGTCCTCGGACAAGCGGGCGATGTAGAAGCCCTTGTCCGGCCGGCTCTCGAAAATGAGGTAGGCCTGGCCGTCGTCGTCGAGGAATTGGCCGATGTCACGGCTCTCCTTGCCCAGCGGGCGGAAGCTGCGGACGTACTCGTAGTCGCCGTCGACGGTGTCGCAAACGGCAACCGCGACGCGGGCGAGGCTGTAGCGCGACGGGCTGCCTGGCGCGCGGCCGTCCAGATGGGCGTACATCACGAACTGGCCGGTCTTCGGATTGTGGAAAACCTTGGGGCGTTCGATCAGCCACTCGTGGCCGAAGTTTTCCGGATCCTTGAGCGCGAGCACCTGATTGCGGTACTTCCAGTTCACCAGATCGGTGGACGAATAACAGGCGACGCAGCGGGTTTCGGGGTCGTTCTCCGGCGAGCGGTCCTCGCCGAACCAGAAGAACTCGCCGTTCAGGCGGATGATGGCACCGCCGTGGGCCTGGATGTGTTTGCCGCGGTCGTCGAGCCACGGCAGGACGGGTTGAATGAATCGCGTCTCGCTGGACATGCGGGGGGGTATAGGCGGAAACGCGTGCGGCGGGGATGAGAAAAATAGCGGCTGGAGCGAATCCGTTCGGGGGGCGCCCATCTCGCCGGCCGGCGGAGAACGCTCGCGCGTAAGTTCGGGGCTTGCTGAAAAATGCCTTCGAAACTCCAGTATCCGTGCGAGCGGCCATTTTGCCGCATGCCCTCTGCCCGGATCTTTCCGTATTCCGCCATGAAACAACCCTTTCGAAAAATCCTCTTCGCCTTCCTCGCTGGCATCGCCGTCTCATCCGCGGCGGAAATCGAGGTGTCCAGCCTTGCCGATCTGGCGCGGGAAACAGCCCGGAGCGGACAGCAAATCCGGTTGAAGCCGGGCGTTTACCGCATGTCGGATTACCTGACGGAGCCGGTGCTCGCTGAAATCCGGGCGGGCGTTGACCATAGCCAAAAGCGCCCGCCGGTTCCGATGTTCGTGTTTCGCGGCAATGACAACCGGGTGGATTGCGAGGGCGCGGTGATCGAGATCGACACGTCGCTTTATCAGAAAATTCCCTCCGGCGGATACACCCGATGCCTCATCGTCGCGGGCTCGGGCAATACGATTACGGGCCTTTCGATCCGCAACACCGGCGCGAATCAAGGAAGCAACGGCAACATCCTCTCGCTCGCGGGCGAGCGGACGACATTGGAAAACGTCACCCTCCAGGTGCACGGTTCTTTTCCCTATGGGTACGGCGATCTGCTGGGCAAAGGCGGGCCCAACCTGGTCACCCTCCAAAAGCAGAGCGGGATTCAGGTGCTGGGGTCCGGTTCCGTGCTGCGCCGCTGCCGGGTGTTCAGCCGGGCGCTCGGCCACTGCTTCTATATCCAGGTCGGTGACAACATCCGCCTCGAGGATTGCTATGCCGAGGGAACGATGCGGGCCACCAGCGACATGCTGCGCGACACCTCCGGGCCGGCGTTCGAGCTCGGATTCCGCTCCGTTTACGAAAACCGCGAGGGCCGCTACACCATCGTCCCCGGTTACGTGAAGAGTCTCGTGGAAGACGGTTTCCGCACCTATGGCAACGCCGGCCGCGTGACGCTGGTCAATTGCACCGCGATCAACACCCGCGCCGGTTTCGAAATCGGTGCGCCGGAGAACGCCCCCCAAAAGGCTCTGCTCGAAAACTGCGTGGCCCGCGGTTGCGAGAGGGCCTATCTCATTGGATCGCAAACCATTGTGCGCCGCTGCCGCGGGGACATCGCGCACGGGCCGCTGCTTTACCTGCGCGGCGGTCGCGATTCGGAGGTGGATCTCGAATTGGTCGGCGATGGTCCGCAGTCCTTGGTCCATGCGGTGGCGACGATCGCCGGTGAGAATCACCGCGTGCGCCTGACCGCCCAGCCCGGCGAGCGCGCGATTCCCGCCCTGCCGATTTTGTTGGGTTTCGGCATGCCCCAGCACGCGGAGATGTCCAGCCCCATCCGGCCGGCGCCCGCCCGAGGGATTTCGTTGGTCAATGAAATCGCCGCCGCCCCGGTGATCACCAGCGATGAAGTGGCCGGCGCGAATGTGACGAGCCAAAGCCGGACGTTCTCCGATGCGGCCTTGAGCGCGAGCCCTGGTTCATGGAACCTGCCGGCGGGTGGCATCGCGCCCGGAGTTCCGGCGGAAAAAAAGTGAGGTGCTTCGTCGGCACATGCCGGACTGCCGCGCGTGGGACTCGTTTCAGTCGCCGGGCTTCAGGCTTGAGGCATCCGCCGGTGGAGGTTAAGCCCGGCGCCCCGTGGGATTTCCGTTTCCAGCCCTGAATTACCCGTCCGCGCTGCCGGTCGTGGAGCATCGCGACGAGATCGTTGCGGCGATCCGCGCGCACCCGGTGGTGGTCGTGGTCAGCGAAACGGGCTCGGGCAAGACGACGCAGTTGCCGAAAATGGTCGCCGAGGCACTGGGCGACGATCCCCGGCGGATCGGTTGCACCCAGCCGCGCCGCCTCGCCGCCGCCAGCGTGGCGCGCCGCGTCGCCGAGGAGCTGGAGTGCCCGCTCGGCGGCTTCGTCGGCTACCAGGTGCGTTTCGAGGAAAAGCTCAGCCGCGAGACCCGGATCAAGTTCATGACCGACGGCATCCTGCTGGCGGAAACCCAGAACGACCGGTCGCTCAAACAATATGGTGCGCTGATCCTCGACGAGGCCCACGAACGCTCGCTCAACATCGATTTCCTGCTCGGCTATCTGAAGGAGCTGCTGGAACGGCGGAAGGACCTCAAGCTCGTCATCTCGTCGGCGACCCTCGACGCCGGATCATTCTCGGAGTTCTTCAACGGCGCACCGGTGATCGAGGCACCCGGCCGGACGTTTCCGGTTGAGGAGTTCTCGCTGCCGCCATTCGAGGACGAGGAGCTTTCCAACCACGTCGCCCGCGGCGTCGAGTGGCTCAATGGCGTCGATCCGCGCGGCGATGTCCTCGTCTTCCTGCCCGGCGAGCGCGAGATCCGCGAATGCGCCGATGTGCTCGACGGCCGCCGTTTTCCCAACACGGAAATCCTGCCGCTGTTCGCCCGGCTCGGCCTGGCCGACCAGCAGCGCGTGTTTCATCCCGGGCGGAACCGCCGCATCATCCTCGCGACCAACGTCGCGGAAACGTCGCTCACGATTCCCGGCATCGTCTGCGTGATCGATTCCGGGCTGGCCCGCATCAGCCGGTGGAGTCCCGGCCGCGGGGTGCAGCGCCTGCAGGTCGAGCCGGTCAGCCAGGCGAGCGCGCGCCAGCGCAAGGGGCGTTGCGGCCGCGTGCGCGAGGGCATTTGCTTGCGGCTCTACGACGAGGCCGAACTTGCCGATCGCCCGGAATTCAACGACCCGGAGATCCGCCGCAGTTCGCTCGCGGGCGTGATCCTGCGGATGAAATCGCTCGGCTTGCCGCCGATCGAGGAGTTCCCGTTTCTCGATCCGCCGCAGTCGAAAGCCGTCGCCGAAGGCTATCGCACGCTCAGGGAAGTCGGCGCGCTCGACGACCAGAAGCAGCTTACAGAAGCGGGCAAACAGATGGCTCGCCTGCCGGTCGACCCTCGGCTCGGCCGGATGCTGTTGGAAGCCCGCTATGAGAAATGCCTCGCGGAGATCCTGCCGATCGTTTCCGCGCTGGAAGCAAACGACCCGCGCGAGCGGCCTTCGGAGAAGGCGAAGCAGGCCGATCAGGCGCACGCGCGATGGAAGGACGCCGAGAGCGATTTCATCGGCTTGTTGCGCTTGTGGCTCGACGTCTCGCGCTTCCGCGAAGGCAACCGTTGGAAGCGCAACCAGCTCCGCAAGTATTGCGGCGAGGCGTTCCTCAATTTCCGCCGCGTGCTCGAATGGGCGAACGTCCACGACGAGCTCGCCGACCTACTCAGGCGCGACCTGCGCTGGGAACTGAAGCCGCTGGCCGCGACCGTGGAGAAGGCCGCGCCGTATGCGGTGATCCATCGCACGCTGCTGGCCGGTGCGCCGCGGCAGTTCGGCCTGTGGGATCGCGATTCGAAATCGTACCGCAGCGCGTCGGGCGGCTTCTTCTCGGTCTTCCCCGGTTCCGGCGTATTCGGCGGCAAACGCTGGGAGTGGGTGATGGGAATGGAGCTGGTCGAGACGTCGAAGCTCTGGGCACGGCGCGTCGCGAAAATCGATCCGGTGTGGGTCGAGCAGGTCGCGCCGCACCTCTGCCGCTGCCGCTACAGCGACGCCCAGTGGGACGAGGCGCAGGGCGCGGTGTATGGCAAGGAAACGGTGCTTTGCGGCGGCCTGCCGATCGTCGCGGGGCGGCGCGTGCATTACGGCCGCGTCGATCCCGCTGGCGCACGCCACGTGTTCCTGCGCGAAGGCGTGATGGCGGGCAAGCTGCGGGCGAAGTGCGACTTCCTCGACCGCCTCACCGAGCTACGCGAGGAGATCGGCACGCTGGAACACAAGCTGCGCCGGCCCGGCGGCTTGTGGAGCGAGGAAGCGGTGTTGGAGTTTTTCGAAAAGACGATCCCGCCGGAAATCCACACCGCGAAGGCGTTCCACGAGTGGCGGCAGGATCACGGCGAGCGACTGATGCTCACCACGGCGGACGTCGTACTGGAAGACCTCGATGCGCTCGGCATCGATGAATTTCCCGATTCGCTCGAGCACGGCGATCAGGAATACGCGGTCTATTACCAGGCGGCACCAGGCGAACGCGACGACGGCGTGACGCTCGGCGTGCACGTCGATCAATTGCCCGGCCTGCCCGACTGGCTGCCGGGGTGGGGGGTCGAGGGCAACCGGTGGGAACGTGTCGAAACGTTCATCCGCTCGCTGCCGAAAGACCTGCGCCGCGCCTGCCAGCCGGTGGCGGAAACCGCCGACGGTTTCGTTGACCGCTGGCACGATGCGCCGCCCGACGGCCCGTTCGAGAAGGCGCTCGCCACCTACCTGCGCGAGCGCACCAACCTGCCGGTCGAGCCGCGCGATTTCGACGGCTCGAAGTTGCCGCCGCATCTGGTCACGAAAATCTGGGTGTGCGACGACGAGGGCGGGGAGCTGGCGTTCGGCGCCGATGTCGCGGCGTTGAAACGCAGGCTCGCCGGGCATCTGCGCGAGCGCTTCGAGGCGGCGGCGAACGAGGTGTGGGAGCGCCGCGGCTTGAAAACGTGGGATGGCGACGCCTTGCCGGAGAGGGCCGAAACCTCCGCCGGCACGGTGTTCCCCGCGCTGTTCGACGAGGGTGCCTCGGTCGGCGTGCGGGCGTTTTCGGACGAAGCCGAGGCGCGCCAGGCGCATCGCGGCGGCTGCGTGCGTCTGCTCATGCTCGCCCAGCCGGACCAGGTCGCCTACACCAAGAAACGTTTCCCCCTCGGCATGATGGCGAAGGTCGAACTGCCGCGCCTCGGCGTTGGCGGGACGTCGATGGAAGATCTGCTCGCGCTGGCGGCGGAAGGCGCGCTCGGTTCGCCCGTGCCGCGTTCGCCCGAGGCGTTCCAAGCGGCCGCCGCAAAGGCGAAAGGCGGTTGGCACGACGCCGCCACGCGGATCGGCCGGACGCTCGACGAGTCGCTCGACCACCTCGCCGAGATCCGTCGCTGGCTCGACGCCAAGCGCGGCGACCGCAACCACGCGCCGGTCGTGCGCGACCTCGACGAGCAACTTGCCTGGCTGCTGCGCGGGCGGTTCGCCTGGCGCGCGGGATTCGCCCGGCTGGCCGACTACCCGCGCCATTTCAAAGCGATCCGCTCGCGGCTTGGTCGCATCGCCTCGCTGCCGCTGGTCAAGGATCTGGAAAAGTCCGAGCGCTTCCGCGCGCTGTGGGAACCGTGGTTGCGCGAATGGAGCGCCCGCCCGGACGACCCGCGGTTGTGGGACCACGGCTGGCAGCTGGAGGAGTTCCGCATTTCCCTTTTCGCGCCCGACGTGCCGGTGGTCGGTAAGGTTTCGGAGAAGAAGCTCGCGGCCGAGCGCTTCGGCCGCTGAGCGCGTTTCCGGGCGAAAGCCGGCGGGGAAGTACACCCGGATTCTATTTTGGATAAAAATGGCCGATTTTGCGCCCGAAAATCACAAATTTTTAGGATTTGCGGCGGTTTTGTAGTCCGTTAGACGGCTTTTTGAAGGGTTGGTTTTGGATTTAATTCGTTCTAATCTAACGAGTTGTTGGATTTGTTGGGAAGTTTGAGAATCGCGTTGACGCTGGGTGTGCTTTGGTGTACTTACGGGCACTTGAGCGAAACTCTCATCCGCCTTGAGCACCACCGGTCAGCGCTATTGGGGATTCTCCCCATACAAAATGGACCCGAAGTTTCGGGTCTCCATTCAGCCTGCGTGGCGTCCGGCGGCGGGGCAGGTGCTGCGGCTGTTGTTTTCGACGACGCATGAGATGCCCGTCATCAAGGTGCTCTCGGAGGAGGCCTTCGACGAACGGGTCGCGACCGTGGAGGCCAGCGATCTGAGTCCGGCGAAGAAACAGGCCAAGCTCGGGAGTCTCTACATGCTGTGCCGGGAAGCTTCGGTCAACGAGCAGGGCAAGCTGCTGGTGCCGAAGGAGCTCAGTGAGAAAGCCGGGATCGGCGCGGACGGCGAGGTCGTCCTCGCGGGTCGCGGCAAACACTTTGAAATCTGGAGCAAGGACAACCACGCCCGTGCGCTCGAGATCGAGATGAACCAGGAAGACGAGGACGAGCTCGGCATCCTGTGACCTGAAAATTTTCCAACCGTTTCATGCACTACACCCCGACCATTCCATTTGCCGTCGCGGCCCGCCCCTTGGTGGTGCCGGTGCGCGCGGGCGTGGACACGGTGGAGCATGAGGCGGAGCTTTTCCTGGCTGGGCGCGAAGCGATTCATGGGACACGTCCCTTCGCGCTGATCAAACGGGTCGTCCGCGCCGCTTCCGGCTGGTGGTCGGAGCGGGCGTCCCGTGACTTTCTCATGGCCGGGCGGAGTGGTGCCGATGGGGATCGGCTCCGCTCCGCCGCACTGCGACCGGTGGTTCGTTCCGTTCCTGGCTGGTTTTCGGAACGGCTGCCGGAGTTTTTCCTGGCTGGTTGGCAAGGGGTTCATGGGACACGCCCCGTTGCCGCCGTGAGTCGGGGTGTCCGCGCTGCTTCTGGCTGGTTGTCGGCGCGGACACCTCACGACTTCGCCGTCGCCGACGAGGCGGAGGGCGAACTGCCGCACTATCACCTGCCGGTGCTGCCGGACGAGGTGCACGAATGGATGGCGTCCGGCCCGGGCAAATGGATCATCGACGGCACGCTCGGTGGCGGCGGCCACAGCGAGGCGTTTCTGGAAACCGGCGCCCGGGTGCTCGGCATCGACCGCGACCCGGAGGCGCTCGCCCACGCGCGCGCGCGCCTCGCCCGCTTCGGCGACCGGTTCACGACTTTTGAAAGCAACTTCGCCGAGGTGGAGCAGGCTCCGGCCATCCTCCAAGGCGAGCTGGCCGACGGGCTGCTGCTCGACCTCGGGGTGTCGTCGCGCCAGCTCGATGCGGCGGAGCGCGGGTTTTCCTTCATGAAGGAAGGGCCGCTCGACATGCGGATGGGGCCGTCCAGCCCGCGCACGGCGGCCGAAATCGTCAACCTGTGGGGCGAAAAAGAGCTCTCACGGATGATTTTCGAGTTTGGCGAGGAGCCGAAGGCCCGCCGCATTGCCGCGGCGATCGTCGAGCGTCGCGCGCGCAAGCCGTTCGAAACCACCACCGACCTGGCCGCCTGCATCGAGCGGGCGATCGGTCGCCACGGCCGCACGCACCCGGCGACCCGGACGTTCCAGGCGATACGCATGGCGGTGAACGAGGAGCTGGAGTCGCTGGCCAAGGCGCTCGACGCCTCCGTCCGCGTGCTCAAGCCCGGCGGCCGCCTGCTGGTGATCACTTTCCACAGCCTGGAAGACCGGATGGTGAAGCGGTTTTTGAAATACCGCTCCACCGCCTGGCTGGATGAGCCGGGTTGGCCCGCTCCGAAACCGAATCCCGATTGCAGATTCCGCCTTCTGGTGAGAAAAGCCGTCGCGCCCACCGAATCCGAAACCACCCGGAATCCGCGTGCCCGCAGTTCGAAGCTGCGGGTTGCCGAGCTTCTGGACCCAATCGTATGAACCGCCGCCGCTCCGATCCCCGTCATTCCGCCTCGCTGTTTCTGGCGATGCTTCTCGGCGCCATCGTCGCCGCCGGAGGTGGGATTCTTTACGCCTATTTGAAAAACCGCCAGATCCAGACGGTCCGCGAGACCGACCGGATTGAGCGGCGCATCGAACAGCACCAGCTCGATATCCGCACCACGCAGATGCGGATCGACCAGGCGCTCAACCGCTACGCCATCCGCGAGGAGCTCTCCCAGCAGCGTTCGGCGCTGGTGGCGATCCCGCGTTCGGTGGTGGAGGAAGTGAAATCCGTGCCGTCGCGCGCCGTCGCCTTGGTTGCGCCATAACCCATGCTCCGCACGTTTCAAAGCCGGGCCCTGATCCTTTGCTTGATTCTGGTGGCGGGCCTCAGCGTGCTCTCGTGGCGGTTGATTCAAATCCAGTTGGTCGAGCGCAACCGCTACGCGGAGAGCGCGAAAAAAACCTACCGTAGGTTGGAAAAGCTGCCCGCGCTGCGCGGCATGATCGTCGACCGCAACGAGGAGGTGGTGGCGAAAAGCTTTCCGGTGTCCTCGCTGATGGTCGACAAGGACCACCTGCTCGATCCGAAGGTGGTCGCCCGCGGGCTGGCCTACGAGGAAGCCAGCAAGCAGCCCGGATGGGCGGAACTGGACGAGGACGCCCGCCGCAAGCGGGTCAACGCCACGCGTGGCGAGATCCTTCGCCGCGATTCCGAGCAGGCGATCGTGCAAAAGCACCTCGCCTACGCCATCAGCGTGCTGGCGCGGCCGCTGGGCATGCGGCGAGAGGATCTGCGCGCCGCGATCGAAAATAGCCGGGGCAAGTATTTCGCGATCGCCAAGGACCTGCCGGGCGACGTCGCCGACCGCCTGCGCGAGGCGATCGAGAGCAGCGGCATCGAGGGCTTCGACTGGCAGAACTCGCTCAAGCGCTGGTATCCGGCGCCGACGATGGCGACCCACCTGATCGGCTTCACCGGCGAGCGCGAGGAGAAGAACGATGAGGGCAAACCGGTGCCGAAAATGGTCGGCGTGTTCGGGGTGGAATCGACGATGGAGTCCTACCTTTCCGGGCGCGACGGCTGGCGCGAACACCGCCGCGACGTGCGCGGGATGCTGATTCCCGGGGACGCCGGCAGCCTGATGCCGCCTCGGCCCGGGCTCAACGTCCAGCTCACGCTCGACATGGGCGTCCAAGCGATCGTCGAGGAGGAGATCGACGCGGCGATGAAGGAATACCAGGGTCAGAAGGCTGCCGTCGTGATCATGGATCCGAAAACCGGCGGCATCCTGGCGATGGCCAGCCGGCCACATTTCGACCTCAACCGCCGCGAGCACATCGCGGAAACCGGCTTCAATTTCGCCCTGCAGGCGATCTACGAACCGGGCTCCACGTTCAAGATCGTCTCCTCGTCCGGGGCGCTGAACGAAAACCTGGTCACCCCGCAGACGACAATCTTCTGCCACAACGGCTTGTATGAGGAGGGGCCGATCAAGGTGCCGGACCACCATCCGTATGGTTCGCTGACCGTCGAGGGGATCTTGCAGAAATCCAGTAACATCGGGGCTTACAAGCTGGCTCGCCAGCTCGGGATGGATCGCTTCTACCAGTATGTCAGCCGGTTCGGTTTCGGCAAAAAAACCGGCATCCAGTTGCTCGGGGAAAGCGGTGGCTTGGTGCGGAACTCGGGCAATCCGGTCGATTTCTCGCGCGCCAGCTACGGCTACGCGGTCAGCGTGACGCCGTTGCAGGTCGCGCGCGCCTATTGCGCGATCGCCAACGGCGGCGAGCTGCTGCGGCCGCGCATCGTGAACGCTCTGGTGGCGAACGACGGCACCGAGGTCGAGCGCTTCCCGCCCGAGGTGCTCGGTCGGGTGATGCGGCCGGACACCGCCAAAAAAATGCGCGCCGCGTTGGAAAAAGTGGTTGAAAAACAGGGCACCGCGCCGCTCGCTGCCGTTCCGGGTTACCGCGTCGCCGGTAAGACGGGCACCGCCAAAAAACACAACCCGAACGGTCGTGGATACCTCGACGGCCGCTACACGGTTTCGTTCGCCGGCATGATGCCCGCCGACGATCCGGCGTTCGTCGCCGTGGTCGTGATCGACGACCCGCAGACCACCAAGGTGTCGCGTTACGGCGGCACCATCGCCGCTCCGGCCTTCGGCAAGATGGCCGCCCGGATCGCGACCGCCATGAATTTAAAGCCGACCGAACCCGTCCCAGCCACCGCCCGTTCCACCGAAGCCCCATGATTTTGCGCGAACTAGCCTCACGATTCCCCCGCGCGACGGTTGCCGGACCGCTCGATGCCGAAATTTCCCGCGTCACCGCCGATTCCCGCGAGGCGGGTCCCGGCGTGTTGTTCGTGGCCGTGCGCGGCCACGCCGCCGACGGTCACGGCTACATCGGCGCGGCCCTCGCCGCCGGTGCCTCCGCCATCGTGGCGGAAACCGCGCCGCCGGCCGACCTGTCGGTCGAGGTGACCTGGTTCCATCTTTCCGACAGCCGCGAGGCGCTCGCAGCCGCGGCCGGCGCTCTCGCGGGCGAACCGTGGAAGGAAATGGCGATGGTCGGCGTGACCGGCACCAACGGCAAGACGACCACCGCGTTCCTGCTCCACCACCTGATGAAGTCGGCCTGGCACCGCGCCGGCCTGCTCGGCACGGTGACCGTTGACGACGGCGAAACGTCCGCGCCGGCGACCTCGACCACGCCGGGCCCGGTCGAGCTGCAGGGCTTGCTTTCCCGCATGCGCGACCACGGTTGCCGCGGCGTGGCGATGGAGGTGTCGTCGCACGGCATCGACCAGAAACGCGTGGCCAACGTCGGTTTCGACGCCGCGATTTTCACCAACCTGACGCAGGATCATCTCGACTACCACGGCACGATGGAGCGCTACTTCGAGGCGAAGAAGGCGTGGTTCGAGGCCTTGGCGGCCGATTCGGGCGGCAAGAAGCCGGTGGCGGTCATCAATGTCGACGACGCCTACGGCGCCGATCTGGCCGAAGCACTCGAAGGCAAACTGCCGGTGCTGCGTTTCGGCTTCGGCGTGCACACCGATTTCCGCGCCAACAACCTGCGGCAGAGCGCCCGCGGGATGGAGTTCGAGCTGACCGCCCGCGGCAAATCGTTCCTCGTCCGCGCGCCGCTGATCGGCCGCTTCAACGTCTACAACCTGCTGGGCGCGATCGCCGCCGCCAGCGTCTGCGGCATCCGTCCGCGCGACGCTGTCGCCGCCATGGCCAACGCGCCGCAGGTACCCGGCCGCATGGAAAACGTCGGCAACGCTGGCGGCGTGACCGTGTTCGTCGATTACGCCCACACCCCGGACGCGCTGGAAAACGCCTGCCGCACGCTGCGCGAGCTCAACCCGCGCCGCCTGATTACCGTGTTCGGCTGCGGCGGCGACCGCGACCGCAAGAAGCGCCCGCTGATGGGTGCCGCCGCGGCTCGCAACAGCGACGCCTGCGTCATCACCTCCGACAACCCGCGTGGCGAGGATCCGCTGGCGATCATCCGCGAGATCGAAGGCGGCATGGACGGCAAACCGTTCAAGAGCATCCCGGACCGCGCCGAGGCGATCGACACGGTGGTGAAGGCCGCCCGCTCGGGCGACATCGTCCTGATCGCCGGCAAGGGCCACGAGGCCTACCAGCAGTTCGCCGACCGGACGATCGATTTCGACGACCGCAAGCACGCCTGGAAAGCCCTGCGCGAGCGCAGCGAATCCGACCTCCGCCCGTGAGAACGATCCCTGCCAGCCAACTCGCGGAAATCCTCGGTGCCCGGGTGGTGGCGGGGAATCCGGAAACCTTGGTCACGGCCGGCGTATCGACCGACACGCGCACGATTGCGCCCGGCTCGGCGTTTTTCGCCCTGAGAGGCGACCGCTTCGATGGCCACGCCTTCGCCGCCCAGGCCCTGGCGGCCGGTGCCGCGGCGGTGGTGGTCGATGCCTGGGACGGCGGTTCGCCGGCGTCCGGCGCGGTGGTGGAGGTGTCCGATACCTTGCTCGCCCTGCAACGGTTGGCGTGCTGGTGGCGGTCGCAGCTGCGGATCCCGGTGGTCGCAATCACCGGCTCGAACGGCAAGACCAGCACCAAGGATTTCACTGCGGCGGTGCTTTCCCGCCGCTTCAAGGTCAGCGCGACCAAGGGCAACCTGAACAACCACATTGGCGTACCGCTCACCGTGTTGGCCACGGCGGAAGACTGCGGGGCGGCGGTATGGGAGATGGGGATGAACCACCCCGGCGAGATCGCGCCGCTGTGCGAGATCGCCCGCCCGGAAATCGGCATCATCACCAACATTGGCACCGCCCATATCGAGTTCATGGGCTCGCGCGAGGGCATCGCCGAGGAAAAGGGGATGCTGGCGCGCGCGCTGCCGGCCGATGGCACGCTGTTCGCCCCCGCCGCCTGCGAGTTTTTCGAGTATCTCAGCCAGCGCACCAAGGCGCACGCCATTCCCGTCGGCAACGGCCGCGGGGCGATCCGCGCCGAGGCGCTGGAGTGCGGCGACGGTTTTTCGCGCTTCAACCTGATCATCGAGGGCCAGCCGCCCGCCGAGGTCGTGCTGCCCGTCGGCGGCCGGCACATGGTGACCAACGCGCTGCTCGCCGCCGGTGCCGGCTGGAAGCTCGGTCTGACATCCGCGGAGATCGCCGAGGGATTGTCGGGCGTGACCCTGACCAGCGGCCGGCTCCGTCGCTTCGAGTGGAACGGGATCCGGATCTACGACGACACCTACAACGCCAACCCCGAGTCGATGGCCGCCGCGCTGGAGACGCTGGCCGAGGTGCCGGTGGCCAACGGCGGACGCCGCATCGCCGTGCTCGGCCGGATGGGCGAACAAGGGGGCCATGCGCTGGCCGCGCACCGCCGGACGGGCGAACTCGCCGCGCGCCTCGGCATTGCCGTGGTCGCCGTGGGCGAGGGGACCGAGGAGCTCGCCGAGGCGGGTCGCGGCCGCCACTTTGACGAAGGGCCGGCCGCCGCCGGCTGGCTCTCCGCAGACGCCCGCGAGGGCGACGCGATTTTGTTCAAAGGCAGCCGCAGCGCCGCCATCGAACGCGTGATGAACTCCGCATTTCCCCGCTCCTGATGCTTCCCGCGATCTACGACTTCTGGAAAGCCGCCTTCGAGGCCGAGAAACTCTCCGGTCACGAAGGTTGGGCCCACGCCTGCTCGTTTCTCAACCTGCTCGGCTACATCACGTTCCGCGCCGCCGTCGCCTGTCTGCTGGCCTTCATCGTCAGCCTGATCTTCGGCCCGCGCGTGATCCGCAAGCTGATCTCGCTGAAGGTCGGCCAGCCGATCCGCACCGCCGCGGAGGTGCACAAGCTCGCCGAGCTCCACGGCGGCAAGATCGGCACGCCCACTATGGGCGGCGTGCTGATCCTCGGCGCGGTGCTGGTTTCTACGCTGGTCTGCGCCCGGCCGTTCAACCCGTTCGTCGCCGTCTGCGCCTGCACGATGGGTGCCTGCGGGTTGCTCGGGTTCTGCGACGACTACAAGAAGGTGAAGGAGAAGAAGTCCGATGGCGTCAGCGCCCGCTCGAAATTGTTCTGGCAGCTGGTCATCGCGCTGGTGGCGGCCTGCTTCATCTACTTCAAGAAGGAGATCTCCGGCTTCGGCGCGAGCGAGGTCGAACGGCTCGCCGGTGTCGCTGGTTTCCGCCTCGGCCAGCATCCCATCGGCATCGGGGAGATCTGCTTCCCCTTGTTCAAGGTGCCGCTCGTCGACCTCCACTGGTTGGCGATTCCGTTCTTCGTCGCCATCATCATCGGCTGCTCGAACGCGGTGAATCTGACCGACGGCCTCGACGGGCTGGCGACCGGCTGCACCATCACCGCCGCGCTCGCCTACGCCTGCCTGGCCTACCTGGCCGGCCATTTCTACATGGCCACCGACTATCTGGTGATCCCGCACAACCGCTACGTCGGCGAGCTTACCGTGTTCCTGATGGCGCTGGTCGGCGCGGGCTTCGGTTTCCTCTGGTTCAACTGCCACCCGGCCAAGGTGTTCATGGGCGACACCGGCTCGCTCGCCATCGGCGGCGCGCTCGGCACCGCGGCGATCTGCTCGAAACAGGAGCTGCTGCTCGTGATCATCGGTGGCGTGTTCGTGATGGAGGCGCTTTCCGTCATCCTCCAGGTCGGCAGCTTCAAGCTCCGCAAGAAGCGCATCTTCAAGATGTCGCCGATCCACCACCACTTCGAGCTGCTCGGCTGGCATGAGAGCCAGGTGATCATCCGCTTCTGGCTGCTCTCGATCATGCTCGCCCTGTTCGGCCTCGCCTTGCTCAAGATCGCATGAACCTTTCCGGAAAAACCGTCGCCATTCTCGGTGCCGGCCGTAGCGGCCGGGCCGCCGCCGCGCTCGCGCTGCGCGAGGGAGCGCAAGTCACCGTTTACGACGCCGCCGGGCCACAGGCCTTCGCCAACCTGCCCGCCGGTGCCGCCAGTCATCCGGACGCGACGGAGGCGGTGGGCCGCACGGTGAGCTGCGACCACCTCGTCGTCAGCCCGGGGATCGACACCTACGGATCCTACGTCGCCGCCTTCGCCGCCGGGGCGGGGGAGGTGCTCGGCGAAACCGAGCTGGCCGCGCGCTTTTATCGCGGGAAAATCGTCGGAATCACCGGCACCAACGGCAAGACGACCACCACCGAGTTGGTCGCCCGCATCCTCGCCGCCGCCGGACTGGGGGGCGATCCGTGCGGTAACTACGGCGTGCCGTTCGCGGAGGTGGTGCTGAAGGAAACTCCGCCCGCCGCCGTGGCGCTCGAACTCAGCTCGTTCCAGCTCGAAACGATCCACGCGCTGAAGCCCGACGTGGCGATCTGGCTCAATTTCGCGCCGGACCACATGGACCGCTACCCGACCGTCGAGGCCTACCGGAACGCCAAGCTCCGCGTGTTCGAAAACCAGACCGCCGCCGAAATCGCCGTGGTCCGCACCGGCGAGGATTTGCCGGCGCTGAATGCGAAGGTCGTCACGTTCTCCACCGAGGATGAGTCGGCCGACTGGTTCTCCAACGGCTGCCAAATCCTTAAGAGAGGCGAAA
>Ga0207648_10002964_pt1 | contig 17943 bp, 9 predicted proteins | sample KBSMisM32_FD_184310 | JGI IMG/M metagenome (GOLD analysis project Ga0207648, IMG submission 184310) | Miscanthus rhizosphere microbial communities from Kellogg Biological Station, Michigan, USA - KBS Miscanthus M3-2 (SPAdes) (version 2) | ecosystem: Host-associated > Plants > Roots > Rhizosphere...
GCATCTTTGCTACCAAGTGTTGTCATGCCGGCAGAGTATGGACCAGTCACTCCGCTTGACAATCTAAGAGTGGCAAGGAGGACAGGAGTGTTGTGAAACGGTTTCCGACGTTGCGGATTGGTTCTTGGCGAGGCCCGCAAAGCGGCCTTTACAGCAAGGTAAAGCTCCCACGGAAGGCGCTGCTTTGGCCCCAGATGACAGGCATGTCAGAAGTAACTGTGGTAGACGGGCGATTGTTACCTGGTCAGTAGACCAGCCAAAACGCAAGCCTCTTCTTTCTGTAATGGGGAAGCAGACAACCAAGAAGGTAAAGAAAACAAGTTGGCCCCAGCCTCAACGTTGAGGGTCTGATGACGCAAGGGGCAAAAGGGTGGCGCCCGACGAGCACTGCAACCTCAGAATAGTTGCTGCAACCAGGCAATTACAATCAGCGAAACCGCTTGTCGCCGAACATTACACGAGTGTGCCAGATCAACGGGGGGTAGCATAAGAGGCTATCCCGTTTTTGGAGAGGTTACACGTAGGAGTTGCCCGTCTCGGTTCTATTGGTTCAAGCTGCTTCCAACTTGCGAGAACACATTGTTGGCATTCGAACCGACGAGGCGAATCGTCCCAACAACCAAAACGAGAATGACAGCCAACATTACTGCGTATTCTGCAATGTCCTGACCCTGGTCATCCGACCAGAGCGGGCGAATAAGCATCCACATCAGACCACCTCACTGCGGACCCGTCAGGCGTTGCTTGTAGGGGAGGGCCGATTTCGGGATGACATTATGCCCAGCGCTGGGCATCTGTCAAGACAATTGATTATTACCGAATGGCACGTTTTGGCTACGCACTGGCACTTTCCGGTCATTCAGTTCGCCAGCCGACGCTGTAATGCTAAATTCATGGCGAAAAAGAAGAACCCAGCCGCTGTAGAGCTGGGCCGCAAGGGCGGTAAGAGGTCCGCCGAAAACCTGACAGAGGAACAGCGCAAAGAGAAAGCTCGGAAAGCGGCACTGGCGCGGTGGACCAAGCGAAAGAAGTAGCAAGTGCCATTCGATAAACGCGGGAGTCTTAGGGAACCGGGAGCGTCTCTCACTTCGCTCGTTACCGTAAAACCAGCGATTATGCCAGCGAAGACCTGGAGAAAGCTCCCCGCCTATCTTGTTATTTGGTCGGGGCGATAGGATTCGAACCTACGACCCCCTGCGCCCAAGGCAGGTGCGCTACCAGGCTGCGCTACGCCCCGACTGTTGTGAGGATCTCAATAATTATAGCCGACGTCGCGCGATGACGCCGCGTGCCTTCCCTCAGTGCTCTAGCGTTTTCCACTCCTCCTCTGAAGAAGGTGGCTCTGCACGGCCTCCAAGTTGGTTGGCCAGAAATGCTTCAGTGGCGGCAAACCATTTTGCGCGGTTCTCTGGGCGGACGAATCCATGGCCCTCGTCCGGAAAGACAATGTACTCCACTTTTTTCCCTGCCTTGCGTAGAGCTGCAACCATCTGATCACTTTCTGCTTTGACCACGCGAGGATCATTGACGCCTTGTCCGACCAGAAGCGGTGCTTTGATCTGATCAACTTTGAACAGGGCAGAGCGCGACTTCAAAAATTCCTCCTCTTCAAGACGACCCACACGGCGTTCCCATTGGCGTCGATAAAGCGCCCAATACGGAGGAAAAGATTTCAGCAGACTAACGAGATTGGACGCCCCGTAGGATTCGACTCCGCAAACGAATTCATCGGGTGTGAAGGCGGCAGCAATTAGAACAGCGTATCCGCCGTAACTTACGCCGTAAATGCACGTCTTCTGCGGATCCGCATAACCCTGATCGATTGCCCAGCTCTTGCCATCGAGGAGATCGGTGCTCATCTTTCCGCCGCGCTCGCGAAATCCCGCTTGGAGAAACTTCTTCCCGTATCCGGTCGAGGCGCGGTAGTTGATCTGCAGAACGGCGTAGCCGCGATTAGCAAAAAGTTGGACGCTGTCGTCATATCCCCAACTGTCGCGGTCGTAAGGGCCCCCGTGCGGATAAACAATCAGCGGAAGTTTGCGCTGTTCGGGTTTCGACACGGCAGGAAGGGTGAGATATGCGTGGAGAAGAAGGCCATCGCGAGCCTTGAATGTCACAGGCTCCATTTGGGCGAGTTGGTACCGCGCAAGTTCAGGTCGATCCGCAAAGAGAAATTCGGCGTTCCGGGTGGCGCGGGAATAGAGATAAAAAGTTGTGGGTCCATCGTCGAGGTTGAAGGCTACGGTCCATAATCGATCGGCGCGATCGCGGCTCAGAATTTCAAAGTCTCCCCGATGCGTGCGCTGCAGGATGTCGAAATCCGCTCGCAACGCCGGACCGAACGGCTCCCAATGGTTGCGTTCGCGATTGAACTGAACAGCTTCGAGTTTGTGGCTCTCGGGTTGAACGAGAATTTTTCCGGCGTCGAATTGTTTTTCTCGGTCTTCCATCAGCAGGTGCGTTTTTTGGGACCGAATGTCGGTCGCGAGAAGTTGGCCGAGGTCTGAGGCGACGCTCGAGGTGTACCAAACTTCCTGATCGTCAGAGCTGAAAGCGAGGAGTTCACCGTCGACATCATCGGCGCTCCACGCGGTTAGTCGCCGCCAGGGCGAACGGTCGTCGTCGCGCACGCGAATTTCCGCAGCGCCGTCTGCCAAGCGCGCCAGTGCGGCTCTAACTTGAAAGCGATGATCAGCGATGTAGTACTCCACGTCGCCGGGATTCTCCGCGAGAAGTTTGAGCTCGGCGGAGTTGAGGTTAAGCAGGTAGGCATCATGAAAGCGTGCGTCGCGCTTGTTGAGGGCGACAACCAGTTGATCTGGAAATCGACTCGAGCGCGCAATCACGCGTGCCTGCAATTCGCCCGGCGTCAGGTCGCGAGCGGAGGCAGAGTTTCCGCCTGTAGAAATCTGAAAGAGATGCCAGTTTTCATCGCCATCCTTGTCTTGCAGGTAGAGGAGGTGCTGGCTATCTTCCTGCCAGAAGAACTGCCGGATACCGCGCTTTGGATCCGCGGTCACGCAATGGCCGGCGGCAGCCGAGTCGGAAAGTGCGCGCACCCAAACATTGAGCACGCCATTCTGAGGAGCGATCCACGCAAGGGTCTTACCGTCGGGAGAAATTTGAGGAAGCATCCGTTCGGGATTTCCGAACAACACCTTGCGCGGGATCAACGTTGGCAATTCGCGACAGTACGCTGTACCCAAGCTGCAGAGCAGTAACAACAGGAGCCATGGTTTCCTCATCGATCGAGAACTGTAGTGAAACCAGACAGATTTGAAAAGAAAAAGCGGTTGGAAACTCAGGGTCAAGAAAAGCCTTCCGAAGGACCAACAGTTCTTAACAGCTACTGCGGTGCGATGGTCGGGCAGCGGTATAATCTTCGACGATCATGCAGAGCCCGCGTTACGCGTTGGTGGCGTATGTCCGTACTTCCCTCGGGGAATTTGTGGAGAACCTCCGCCGTGAGCTGCACCCCGACATGGCCCATCTGGCGGCCCATGTGACGATTCTCCCGCCGAGACACTTGGTCGGCAGTGAGGCTGACGCTGTCGAGGCTCTTACCAAAATCTGTCGGACAGTTGAACCTTTCGAGATCGAGTTAGGAGATGTCGAGACATTCGTTCCGGTTACTCCAACCGTCTTCATTCGAGTGGCGGAGTCCGCTCAGCGCATGCGCGACTTGCACGATCTGCTGAGCCAGAACGTAGCTCTGGGGGGCAAAGAAGATTGGCCCTACATGCCTCACATGACCATCATCAAGACCGCTGCTGAATCGCATGCCCAGACTGCCGTGCAAGTGGCTCGCGCACGATGGCAGAATTTCGCGGGCGCGCGCAGAATCAGAATTGAAGAATTAACCTTTGTGCGTGAAGACTCAAACTCCTGCTGGATCGACCTGAGTTCCGTCACCCTCGGGTCCAGAGAACACGCTGGCAGCCGGCGATAAGTCCCTCCTTTATAACGTGCCCACTCGCAATCGAGTCGTAAACGATTACCATGGGCCATTGTCCCTAGGGACCACGCCTTCCGTGCATTGCCTCCCTCACCATAAAGATAGATAAAGAAGTTAGAACGCCAGCCCTCCGAATCCGAGCGGAAGCGCTTCGGCAGGCTGGGGGAGTTCCCAATGCAAATCGGCGTTTACGGATCGGGATACCTGGGAACGGTGATCTCCGCATGTCTCGCGGATTTCGGCACACCTGTCTGCTGTTGCCACGCGGACGATTCCCGCATGGTCGAAACGGCCAAGGGAAACATCCCCTTCTTCGAAAAGAATCTGCAGGAAGTGATTCGTCGCAATGTCCGCTGCGGACGTCTGGTCTATTCAACGGACCTCGACTCGTTTGCAAAAAAAGTTCAGTTCATCCTTCTTGCTGAGGACGATGCAAAAGAGCTTGAAAATATCGTTTTGCACATCGCACGATCTGCGACAAAGCCACCCATCCTGTCCATTGTCACTCCAGTGAATGTAGGGACCGCGGCACGTCTTGAAGCTAGTTTGAAGTCGCACAGCCTGCGCGCAACCCTGGTTTCACAGCCGATGTTTTTCACCGACGGATGTGCGGTAGAAGACTTTAACTGGCCGGATCGAATTGTTCTCGGAACCACCTCGAACGAAGCGGTGCAGGTTATCAAGCAAACGCTCCACCCGCTGGTGATGCGGGGAGTGCCCGTCATCGTCACCAGTCACGAGACCGCAGAACTGGTTCGTGAAGCGGCCACAGCGTTCGTTGCCACAAAGATCGCTTTCATCAATGAAATCGCTGGATTGTGCGAACATGTGCACGCCGATGCCGTGAACCTGTCGCTGGCGCTCGGGCTCGACAAAAAGATCGCGCCTCGTTGCTTGCAACCGGGAGCTGGAATGGGCGGTACGTTTGCCGAAATTGATTTGCAATCGTTAACGAATTTGGCCAGCTCGAAGGGCGTATCCCTGAAGGTCTTAGCAGCTGCGCGGGAAGTGAACCACACTCTCGCCGATCATATGATCGAGAAAATCACGCGCGCACTACACTCGCTGCAGAACAAAGACTTGGGCATTCTCGGACTGGCGTTCAAGCCGAACACGAACTCCGTAGCGGGATCCTCGTCCGTGCGGCTCGTTCAGAATCTGATTACGCAAGGAGCGCGTGTCCGCGCGTACGATCCAGTTGCGATTCCAGACGCTCGGTTGCAATTGGACGGCACGGTGCACTACTGCGAGTCTGCGTACAGCGCGTGCGAGGGAGTTGATGCCTTGGTCGTCGGTACCGGATGGCCCGAGTTCCGCGCATTGGACTTCAACAAGATTCGTCATCTGGTAAAACGTCCTGTCATCGTCGACACCAAAAACCTTCTCGACTCCGCGCGCTTGCGCTCGATGGGCTTCCAATACGTAGGTGTCGGAAGAAACTAGCGTCGCCGGTTCGCATTGAGATGTTCGCTCTCAACGTTGGTTAACCCCTTGCATCTCCGTTTAATAATCTTCTCGCATTAAATCGATTCTGGCGCTTAGTATGTTGCGCACCGGAGGAACTCACTGGTGCGCGAAAAATTACGACGTTGTTGGCACTGCAGTTGTCCCAACCTGGTACCTGTTGTGTTGGTGTCCGCCGTTGTTTCGCTGCCTTTTGTTGGGGCATTTGCGCAGACTCCTTCGAGTGATATCGGACAAGTCGGCACCGTCCAGGTCGACGTCACCCCCGCTCACATTCTGAATTCATTCGACCCGGATCACGCGCTTGGCAGCTCGATCGATGTCCTTTCGAAGCGCGACATCGACAAGGTCTTTTCACCTCACATCTTGCAGGAATCGCTCTCCGCAGGCTGGGGACCGATCACGTATCGCAACAACACCGAATTGCGCATGGCCGCCTGGCACTGGACCGAGAATGGAACCTGGAGTGATCCGGAAAACAAGAGCGGATATTTCACAGGCAGCACGGAATTGAAAGAACCGACGCGCTACATTTTGGCGTACGCGCTACCGCATCGCGGGTTCGCAACTTCCGGCGATCGTCCCGTGCCCGGACCCAATCTTTCTTATTGGAAAAGCAATCCCTATCTAACCAGCAAATTTACTGGTGAGAGTGATGCGCTCCATCCCCAATGGGTCGTAATCGACTTGCGCGCCCCGAAGACTGTGAACGCAATTCAAATCGCATGGGAAAACCCATTTGCGAAGAGCTATCAAGTCGAATATTGGGTAGGAACCGACGCTCTCGATTTCGATCGTGGTCCACAAGGCGAGTGGAAGGCTTTTCCATCAGGAGTTATTAAGGACTCGAAGGGCGGCCCGGCAACGATCACATTGACTCCCGCTTCGATTTCCACCCAATTCGTGCGAATCCTGATGACAGAGTCGTCGGACACCTGCGATTTGCATGGGTCTACCGACAGTCGCAATTGTGTCGGCTATGCAATTCAGGAAATCAAGATCGGAAATGTCGATCCGTCCGGTACGTTCACTCCAATCTCGCAAGAAGCAACCGAGGACAAAGCACCAACCTTCACAGCGTCGTCTATTGATCCGTGGCACTCGGCCGCCGACGCCCGCGTTGACGGTGGTTATCAGCACACCGGCTTCGACTTGTTCTTCACAAGTGGTCTGACCAGTGGCCTGCCGGCAACAATCCCCGTCACCATGCTTTACGGAACGCCCGAAGATGCGGCCGCCCAGATTGCCTACATCAAGCAGCGCGGATATCCGATCGGCTACATCGAGTTGGGAGAAGAGCCGGATGGTAAGCACGCACTGCCGGAAGATTACGGCGCGCTTTACATCCAGTGGGCAACCGCGCTGCACAAGATCGATCCCAAGCTCAGCCTCGGCGGCCCAATCTTCGAAGGTGTCAATGAAGACATCCGTGTTTGGCCTGACGCGAAGGGCCGGACATCGTGGATGGGTCGGTTCGTCGACTATCTAAAATCGCATGGCCGCCTTGCTGATCTCTCGTTCGTTTCATTCGAGCACTACCCGTTCGAGCCATGCGATATCACATGGAAAACTCTTTATAAAGAGCCTCAGCTCATGAAGCACATCCTTCAAGTCTGGAGAGACGACGGGGTGCCGAAGGATGTCCCGCTCATGGTCACCGAAAATCATTTGGCGGCCCAGCTTACCGGGCCCATGACCACGATTTTTGCGGCCATTTGGCTTGCCGACAATGTCGGATCTTTTTTCGAAGGAGGCGGCGCAGTATTTCACCATTCCCCCATTCAGCCCCAGGGTCTTCAGTCGAGCTGCCTCGGTTGGGCGTCTTGGTCGAACTTCGTTTCGGACAAGGAGTACAACATCAACGGATACACATCGCCCTACTGGGCCGCCCGCATGATCAACATTGAGTGGGCGCAGCATCGGTCAGGAGTCCACGACATGTTCCCCTCCTCCACTGATATCAAGGATGGAGAACAAAATCTCCTGGTCACTTCGTATGCCCTGCGACGTCCCGACGGGAACTGGTCACTCATGCTCGTGAATCGCGACGAGACGAACTCGCACGCAGTAAAAGTGGTCTTTGCAGGCCAGGGTAAGAAGCGCGCATCGTTTATCGGGCCCGTCACTCAAGTAACGTTTGGCAGCGAACAATATGTGTGGCATGACGAAGAACTTGCCAGTCACGCGGATCCCGACGGCCCCCCCGCGACGTCGCACATCGATGCCAACGCGGAGACCGTTTTCACGGTACCGAAAGCATCCATCACAGTATTAAGAGGAAAAGTGCCAGGCGCTGCGTCTCAGAAATAAGGCGAGAAAAGTTGGGAATTTTGGGGTGGGAAACGGGAATCGAACCCGCAACCGCCGGAGCCACAGTCCGGTGCTCTGCCAGTTGAGCTATTCCCACCGTCGTCTTGAAATTATAACAACAGGTCGAAGTCGGCGTCAGAAAGAGAAGTCAGAGCGACACGCCACAACGATGCTAGAGCGTTGCCGCGTTCGCCGTTCAGCTCTTGCGGCACGGCCCGCTTGATTCACGCACAACCAGAGTTGGTTCGATCGCGATTTCGGACGCAAATTCGCTCTCGCCCTCAATTCGCGCCAGCAGCGTCTCCGCTGCAATCTGTCCCATCTTTGCAAGCGGCTGCCGCACTGTCGTGAGGCTGGGTGTATTAAATGCCGCAAATTGAATGTCATCGAATCCAACCACAGAAATGTCTTCTGGCACTCGCAGCGCGCATTCCTGAAATGCGCGAATAGCGCCGATCGCAGAAATATCGTTGTAAGCAAACAACGCGGTGAACGGCTTGTTGCGCGCTAACAACTCTTTCGCGTACGGATAACCCAACCGCGGCGACGGATCATCCAGTTCCAGTTGAACCACAAGCTGCGGATCGATATTCAAACCAATCTTCTTGGCTACACAACCAATCGCATTCCATCGATCGGCGGAATCAGAACTGACGGTTTGCCCGCGCATAAATGCAATACGTTCATGTCCCATTTCCACAAGATGTTCGAGGGCCACGTGCGCAGCACGTTCGTGATCAAGCACGATGTTCGTCACGCCTTCAAAGTCACGATGTCCGGCGACTGCGACCGTCGGAAGCGAAGGCGCCTGCTGCAGGGAAGTGTCGACCGTTATAAATCCTTCCACCCCTCGATCCATCAGAAGCTCTGAGTAGCTCTGCAGAAGTTTCAGGTCATGACGATGCGTGACTGTCAGGAAAAAATAATTGCGCTGGCGCAAGTACGATTCAATCCCGCTGATCACCATCGAACTATAAGCGTCGCCGATTTCTTCCGCGATGATCCCAATCGTGTAGGTGCGCTTCTTGCGCAAAGTGCGCGCGAAAAAGTTCGGTCGATAATTTAATTCTTGAGCCGCCGCATGAATCCGTTTTTTTGTATGTTCAGGAATCGATCGTGCCGACGGAGCGTCATTCAATACCGCGGACACCGTCCCGGGAGTCAAGCCGACGTAGTCAGCTACCGACTTTAATGTGACTGAAGTGGATTCTTTTTTTCGTGTTTTTCGGGGTGATCCCATGAGTATTCAGTGCTTAAGCGGGCAGGACGACCAAAGGCGTTTCAGATTCTCACGTTTGTCAAGGGAAGGCAATCGCGGAACCTGTCTAAGCACTCGCTCAAACGTCGCCCTCAAAGCTGAGATGACAACTGTCACGGTTTTCCCGTCCACCTGCCCCCACCTGTCATGACAGATTCCCGAATTCGGGAGATAGTCTTTTCGTATTATTGACATAGGGACAAGGCCTAAAAGTTTTTTATTGACAAACTTCCTCAATCGTCGCTTAATTGACGACCGTGGGGTTCCAACATAAACGATTTTGTTGGTGAAGAAAACCGATTGGGCAAAGCTGTGCTCTTTTGACGTTAAACGACGTGTTCGGACCTGCCGTGCTCGGCTGTCCAGCACAACAAAACACGAGCATCGCTTACGGTGAGGAAATCATGAATCGATTTAGCAAGTGGTTGTTGCTCGCTCTATGTGTGACGAGCCTGCTGCTCGTTCCGGCCTTCGCACAGAAAACCAGCGGAACGATTAATGGCGTTGTATATGACCCATCGGGAGCAGTTGTTCCCGGTGTTTCGGTCACCATCACCAACACTGGTACCGGAGCTTCACGAACGGTTACCACCGACGCACAAGGCGTCTACAGTGCTCCGGAGTTGGAACCCGGGATCTACAAAGTAGTCGCGAAGTCCTCCAACTTTAAAGAATCAACAGTAAATGGAGCAGAGGTACACGTTTCGAGTATCACGAACGTAGATGTCAAACTTGAAGTGGGCAGCGCCAGCGAGCAGGTGGAAGTGCTCGCAAACACAATTCAGGTGCAGACGGACTCCGCTGCCTTGGGTGAAGTCATCGACAGCACTCAAGTACGCGAACTTCCGCTGAATGGCCGCAGCTTTGTTCAGCTGACCCAGCTGGCGCCGGGCGTCTCTGGCGCGAATAACTTCGACAGCAAGAACAAGGGCCTACAGGGCGGCGTCGATTTCTCCGTCAATGGTAACCCGACCACGAACAACCTGTTCCTGGTAGATGGTGCCAACAATAATGACGTGGGTTCGAACCGCACCATCTTGGTTTACCCGGCGATCGAATCGATTGCTGAGTTCAAGATGTTGCGCAACAGCTATGGCCCGGAGTACGGACAGGCGTCCGGCGCCGTGATCAACATCGTGACCAAGGGCGGCACGAATCAATTCCACGGAAGCGCGTTCTACTACGGACGAAATGATGCCGTTGCGGCAGCCGAATATTTTGCAGCTCGCCAGCACACAAAAGATGTGCTTCGTCGTAATGATTACGGCTTCACAATCGGTGGACCGGCGATTAAAGACCGCTTGTTTTTCTTCTATAGTCAGGAATGGAATAAGGAAAAACGTGGATTGACGCGCAGTTCCTGCGTGCCCACCGCGGAAGAATTGTCTGGTGATTTCTCGGCTGACGCTGCGGCCGTCGCTGCTGGTGGCGTATCGAATTGCAACGCCCCTCTCCCGAACTTCGTGGGGCTACCTGATGTTGATCCAACAAACCAGTACCGGTTACTTAGTGTCGATCCAGCTGGCCGTCTGCTGCTCGACAAATATCCCTCCCCCAATATCGTTCCAACCACTCCCGGTGGGTCCAACTGGGCTGCCTCCGAAGGTTCGCAGCTGAACTGGCGGCAAGAAAGCGGTCGTGTCGACTTCAATATCAATAAGTCGAACACCGTCATGTTCCGCTATACGCAGGACACCTGGACCAACCCATCGCCCACCGGCGGCGTGTATTGGGGCGACGATTTCTTCCCCGCGCTGACCGGCAACTGGGCTCAACCGTCGAAAATGATCGTCGGCAAAGTGACCTCCACCATTGGCGGCCATATCGTCAACGATGCGGAATTTGCGTATTCCAATAACCGCATTAACATCACAACCGGCGGAACCAACCCAGGGCTTCAACAGCAAATCAGCGACGCGATCATTCCTCTGTATCCGTCCAACCTCGCTACCAAAACCGCTCCCGCCAGCATCCCGACAATCTGGGGTGGTTTCAACCAATATGGAAGCGGACAGAATTATTGGACGATTGCTCCTTGGAACAACGCGCTCGACATTTACACCTTCCGAGATGATGTCTCGTGGGTCAAAGGGAACCACACCATCAAGTTTGGTGCGTTCATCGGTCGCGATGCCAAAGACGAGGACAACGGCGCGTCAAGCACCGAACGCCCAACCTTTGGGACCGCGGATTGGGATACGAACCACCCTACTGGCAATCAGTTGGCGAACGTTCTTGTGCCGGGCGCCGTATGGGGCTTGTCCGAAATCTCGACCAACGTCCGGGATCTTCTGCGGTGGCGTGATTACGAGTTCTATGTAGGTGATTCGTGGAAGGTGCGTCGGAACATCACGGTCGATCTCGGAGTCCGCTACTCCTTGCTCTACTCGCCGTATCATCCGGATGGCCAGATGTCCAACTTTGCGCCTGCCTTGTACGACCCGACAAAACCGGCGTCTGATGCTTGCAACGGACTCGTGATAGTCCCCGGCACGGATCCGTGCGGTGATGCGAATGCAAAGTTCGGCACAACTTATAGCGCCGGCGTCGACGGTCCGAATAAGCATTTGCGTGATCAGAACTACCACCTCTTTGCCCCCCGTCTTGGAATCGCTTGGGACCTTCGTGGCGATGGCAAGAGCGCATTGCGAATGGGCCTCGGTCAGTTCTATCAGCGCGAGCGTGTCTCGCCCTCGAACGGGCTAACGGCGAACGCTCCGTTCGCGGTGAACGGCGGTCTAAGTCGGGCGCTTGGTGGCTCGGAACAGATCGCAGGTGGCGGTGCCGCTTCTCCAACAGGTGGTGCCAATCCCAACAGCGACGTTCCCAATTCATGGCAATGGAACATTTCGTTCGAACAGAGCTTGGCTCGCGACACAGCTCTGCAGGTCGGATACGTCGGCAACAAGTCCACGCACTTAACCTCGAACTATGACATCAATGCTGTGCCATCGTCGGCAACCTCGGATTGCACTCTCGGAGGTACGGATTTCGGTGTCATTCCAAGCTGGCAGTGCGTAGCCTTCATCGGCGACGCAAATGCGCAGAAGCCGTTCCGCGCATTTCCAAACTTCCAGGCGATCAATTACTTCGATCGCAACGGAGACTCGACGTACCATTCGCTTCAAGTGCTCTTTAAGACCCGTTACAAACGCTCGCAGTTCACGGGAGCCTACACGTGGTCGCACTCCATTTCCAACGTGCAACTCGATAACTCGTCCGGTGGCGCGGGTGCGCAGAACTACCTCGATTTCACTCGTCCCGAGTTAGATCGCGGAAATTCACCCATCAACCGTCCACATATTTTCGTGGCGAACGCCACCTTCTTCCTTCCTGACCTGAAGGCTTCGAACAGCTTCGTGCAAGGTGCCTTGGGTGGGTGGGAGCTTGGGGTAATCACGTCGGCGGCCTCCGGCGCGTCCCACACTGTTTATCAAAACGGCATCAGCGAGGACGCAAACTTCCGTGCCGGTGGTGGGCTGGGCCTGCAGTCACTGATTGGTACGGGATACAACGAGCCTCTTCGACCATTGATCACCGGTGTGTCTTGCGATTCCGATCGCAGTGGCAACCAAATCTACAACCCTGCTGCATTTACACTCATCGGCTATCAGATTGGGACAATACCGTCGAACATGGAGCCGCGAGGATATTGCCCAGGGCCTCGACAGATCAACACTGACTTCTCTCTCAACAAGAACTTCAAAGTCCGAGAGAGGGTCAATGTCCAGTTCCGGATCGACTTCTTCAACCTGTTCAATCACCCGAATTTCCGTGGCGACCAGGTCTTCGGCTATACGCCTTCTTCAGGTGTAAACTGCGGACCCGCGGATCCCGGCACAGGGCTGTATGCGCCTTGCAGCCCGGTCAACAACATCATCACGCGGGAAAACCCCACCAACCAGTTCGGCCAGTCGAGTCAGACTACGACTCGTTCGGGACGCGAAATGCAATATGGCCTCAAGATCAGCTTCTAGCTGATTCTGAAGTCTTGGTGAAATAATGACGGCAGTGCTCCTCTGAGGGCGCTGCCGTTTTCTTATTGGGAGCAGATAAGGGGCCGAGGTGTTTGCGGACAAGACCTTAAAAAGAAGTGGGGCACAACTGCCGCATCCGTCCGGTCACTCCTTGCCTCCCTGTCTGCGCGTGGCAGTGATTCTGATTGTCTTAACGTCAGCGCTCCTCGGGTTTGGTCAAGCCAAACCCCAGCCAAAGCATCCCGCTGCGCCACCTGCTCGCCCTGCTCCTCCCAGAGCTGAAAATAAGGCCGGCGCGGCTGCACTTGAGCTCAAAACTCGTTACGACGCCTTGGAGGCGGCGAAAGCCACCGGTGACCCGGACGCGGTGATAAGCGCCGGGAAGAGACTGGCCGCTCTCGCGCTGCGCCAACTCGGCGCCCTGCGCATGCTGCAGAACAACTTTTCAAGCGCGGTGGATGCATACAAACGTTCGGTCGACCTCGAAGATATTCCGGAGGCGCGTCTCAATTTATCTGCGGCGGCCCTCAACGCTGCAAGGCCAGACGATGCGATTAGTCAGACCAAAATTCTTCTCGTCTCCGAGCCCGGCAACCCGCGCCTTTGGTATCTCCAGGGCAAAGCTCAGATGGCGAAGGAAGACTACGAGGGTGCCGCCGCCTCATTCGAGCGTTCGCTCAAGATCACTCCCGAGGTGAACACTCAGTACTCCCTCGGATATTCGCTGCTAAAGCTCAAGCAGAAAGAAAAGGCAGAAATAGTTTTCCGCGAAATGCTGAGCGCTTATGGCGACAAGGCGATCTGGCACGTCGTTTTTGCGGGTGCTTACCGCGAGTCGAAATATCCCGATGATGCCATTCGTGAGTTTCGTCGCGCCATCGCGATGGATCCCAAGGCTAGCCACGCTCAATTCTTTCTTGGCCTCACGCTGCTCGAGCAAAATCACTGGGCACAGTCGGACGAGTCGATGGCCGCGTTTCGGGCTGCCGTTAAAAATGATCCCAAAGACTATTTCGCCAATTTCTATCTCGGCGCAGGCGAATCGGAATTGAAAGAATTCGCGCCCTCCAATCAGCATCTGCGCGTAGCGCTCAGCACCCATCCGGAGATTCCAGAAATCTGGCTGTACTTGGGACTTAATCAGTTTCAACAACAGAACTATCCAGAAGCCAAAATCAATTTACTGAAGGCGGTTGAGCTCATCGGCGCGGATGAAGCGCGTAACAATTTTCAGATTCGCAAGGCATACATCGCCCTCGGGCGAATGGAGTTTATTGCGGGCAACAAAGAGAAGGCAGACGAGTATGTGAGGCATGCCAAAGATCTGCAAAACAAGGCGCTCGCGAACAGTGCGGAATCGATAGCAGAAACCATGGCCGCTGGTGGAATGCAACATGCCGCTGGCGTCATGCCACAGGTGAAGATACCCACACAAGCAGCACCTGCAACCACGGTCGATGCTTCGGCTCCTGGCGATCCAACGAGCAATGCAAGCTCAATGACGGCGCAAGAAAAGCAGGATGCGAAACAGTACGAAACGAAGTTGCGCGCCGTCCTAAGCAGCGCGTTCAACGACTGGGGCACATCCGAGGCGCGGCAAGGACTCTACCCGCAAGCGCTGGAGCACTTTCATGAAGCCGAAAAATGGGACACCACGACTCCCGGCCTCATGCGGAACACCGGAACGGCTGCTCTGAAAGTTGGGGACATTAAAGAAGCACTCCGCGCCTTTGACGCTGCCGTGCAAGTCGATTCGAAAGACGAGGCCGCAAGGGCACGCTTGGCGCTCACGCTTTTTCGCACCGATCAATACGCCGAAGCAGTGACGCAGTTCGACGCACTCGGACCGGCAGCTGCCAGCGATCCCAACCTCGGCTATGCGTGGAGCTACTCGCTCGTGCGACTCAACGAGGGACAAAAGGCAAGCGTCATCCTCAACCGGATTACGCCCCAGGTTCAGTCCGCAGAGTCACTCGTGTCCATTGGCGATCTTTACAGTGTTCTTGAAGATTACGAACATGCGGTCGCTGCTTACAAGAAAGCGATTGAACTTGATCCCGCGTTTCCGCACGCACGCTACAAGATGGGCGCTGCACTGCTCAGGCTCGATCGCCCAGATGCAGCCATCGCTCCCCTCCGCGAAGAAATCAAGATCACTCCGAACGATCCGGATGTTCAATACAACCTTGCGTATGCACTCTTGCAGACTTCGCAAAAGCAGGAGGCGCTGGCCATGCTTCAATCCGTGATCGACGTTCACCCGGAACACGCGCAGGCTCAATATCAGATGGGCAAAGTTTTGTTGGATCAAGGCCAGATGGACGAAGCCGTTAAGCATCTGGAAGCCGCAGCTAAACTCGATCCATCCAAAGACTACATTCACTACCAGCTGCAAACGGCCTATCGCAAAATTGGCCGCAAGGATGATGCCGACCGCGAACTAGCTCTTTATCGCGACATCAAAGAGAAAAAGCGAGAGAAAGCTACTGTCCAACCAGCGGAGCGAGCGCAGTGAAATTAAAGCAACGGCCATTCTGTAGACGAATGAGGGTTGGGGTCCTGTCGTTGCTTTGTGTATGCACCGCCGTCGGCCAGACGCCTCAACAGCAGACGCCGCCTCAGAGCGACGAATTGCAAGTGCGCCTTGGAGCCGCCGCAGAAGCGCAGCAGTCTGGCGATCCGGCCGCGGTTGCGGAGGCGAATCGGCGCGTCATTGCTCTCGCAACCCGCCAAATGTGCGACCTCCGCACGAACGAACGGCAGCTCGCCGTTGCGGCTGAGTTGTGCCGCCGCTCAATTAGTCTCGAGGACTCACCTGAAACTCGCTTGCAACTGGCGATCCTTTACACGCAGGCGGGCCACACCGACGAGGCACTCAAAGAAACTGCGAAAGTTGTCGAGAGTGATCCGAAGAACGCAGCCGCGTGGAACCTTACCGGCAAACTTTGGATGATGAAAAAAGATTATCGGCAGGCCGCTGATTCTCTCGACAAGTCGCTCGCCCTGCAGTCGGACATGGAAGTTGCCTACACCATGGCGACTGCGCTCTTGAAATTGAACGAGAAATCAAAAGCGGCGTCTGTGTTTCAAAAGATGTACGACGCTACCGGCAGCAATGCAGGATTGCACGTGCTCACGGGACGTGCATACCAGGATGCGGAACTCAACGACGACGCCGAACGAGAGTACAAGGCTGCGATCGAGAAAGACGCCAAGGGCTCGCGCGGACATTATTTTTTAGGTTTGTTTTACTTGGAAAAAAATGGCTGGGCTCCGACGCCGGAGGCGCGAGAGCAGTTCTTGGCGGAGGTGGCTGTCAATCCAGCCGATTTCTTTGGCAATTACTTTATGGGATATCTAATGTCAGAGAGCAAGGAATTCGCAGGGTCAGACCGCTACTTGAAAGTTGCGGCCGCGGCCAAACCTGACTGGCCTGAACCGTATCTTTATATGGGACTCAATGCGTATGGCGAGGGTGCGAACCAGCAAGCCGAAGGCTACCTGCGAAAAGCGATTCAACTGACCGGGAAGGATGAAGGCCGTAACAATTTCCAGATCCGGCGCGCTTACTTCACACTCGGGCGAATCCTGATGTCGAGTGGCCGGCGTGATGAGGGCGCGAAACTCCTCGCGCGATCGCGTGAGATGGAAACCAACTTGGTTGTGAACAGCCGACCACGCGCACTTGCGAATACAGAAGCCGCGCCAGGAGCGTCCGCTGCTACAAGCGCTCCGCATGATCAGACCCCTGTGGTCGCGCTCGGAGCTGTTCCAAATCCGTGGACACCCATGGACAGCTCTGCGTGGGAATCCGCCCATTTGACTCCTGAGGCTCGCGCCCAGTCGGAAGCTGCCGAGAAACAATTGCGTGCCATCTTGAGCAGCGCCTACAACGACTGGGCCACATCGGAGGCGCGGCGACGGGAGTATGCGTCTGCCCTAAATCATTTTCAGGAAGCGGAACGATGGGACGCCACTACACAGGGCCTGATGCGGAATCTAGGCCTGGCTGCATTTTTGTCGAAGAACTATGACGAGAGCGCACGGGCGTTGCGCAGTGTGGTGGCCGCCGATCCGTCCGATCAGCGCTCTGCGTCGATGCTTGCGATGTCTCTCTACTCCACCAAGAACTACGCCGAAGCTGTGAAAGTTTTCGAGCGCGTTGGAGACAGCGCGCTCGCTGATCCGAGGATGGCGTATGGCTGGGCGGATTCGCTTGCAAAAACAAAAGACACGCAACAAGCATCGACTGTGCTGGGGAAGCTGGTGGTCCAGCAGTTGCCGCCTGAGATGCTCGTGCTGGCGGGGCAACTCTATTCTGATATCGGCGACCAGAGTAGCGCGCAGAATTGTTATCGACGCGCACGAGAGCAGGACCCTAACATCAAGCTGCCGAAGTAGTGTGTTCCACGTGGAACAATTGACTTTGCTGAAAGCTATTTATGAGTGCCTATATGTTATTGATTTGATGATGGTTGCGAGTTGTTTGTTATAACGAGCATTGCTGGATAGAGTTGACTCCGAGTCAGCGGTTCGATGGCTGGTCGGGCTCGCGACGATATACTCGAGTCGTGCGCCATCGATTCTTACTTCTTTTCTTCTGTCTTACTTGTTTCGCGCTGGCGCAGGAAGGTCATGCGCCCAATGTTGTGCCTCCGGGCGCGAAGACTGTCACATGTTCGGGTCGTGCCATTCCACAACTTGAGGATGTCGTTGCGAAGAGTGGCATCAGCTTTCGCCACAACTTTGTGCCGGAGAAGAAGTACATCGTGGAGTCGATGGGAGGAGGCGTGATACTGATCGACTACGATCGCGATGGATGGCCTGACATCTTCTTTACGAACAATCCAAGTGTCGAGCAGCAACTTAAGAATGAAACGGTGGCAGGGGCGCTCTACCACAACAATCACGATGGGACTTTTCAGAACGTCACGGCAAAGTCAGGCCTGAGGGTCGCATGTTTTGGCATGGGCGGCGCC
>Ga0207648_10002966_pt1 | contig 17936 bp, 14 predicted proteins | sample KBSMisM32_FD_184310 | JGI IMG/M metagenome (GOLD analysis project Ga0207648, IMG submission 184310) | Miscanthus rhizosphere microbial communities from Kellogg Biological Station, Michigan, USA - KBS Miscanthus M3-2 (SPAdes) (version 2) | ecosystem: Host-associated > Plants > Roots >...
ATTACATTGAACACAGGAACATGGTACCACATTACAATTACAAGGGACGCTAACACAAAAGATGTCCGCGTTTATATTGGCGATGCAGTCGCCAGCCCCGCACAGGTGAGCACACCATTTACAGATGCCGGAGACAACCTTGTACCTGTTGAATCGAATGCATATAACATTTCATTCCTCAAAGACGATGGTACGGAAGAATCGGATGGGCAGATAGCGAAGGCTGCCGTATTTAATAAAGTGCTCAGTACCGCACAAATGCTGGAACGCTACGACAACATCTGTAATGCAAACCTGATCGTATTACCGGTGACATTAAAGAGCTTCAATGCGCAGAAAGTTGGCAAAGTAGTAGAACTTACATGGGTCACAGCTACCGAGCTGAACAATCTTGGATTTGAAGTACAAAGAAGCACAGACGGAGTTAATTATACAGCTATCGGATTTGTAAAAGGTGTGGGTAATTCAACAACAGAAGTTACCTATCACTTTACAGACGATGCTCCGCTCACAGGCAAGGGTTACTACAGGCTGAAACAGCTGAACATGGATAACCAGTTTAAATTGAGTGCAGTGAGATGGATTGACTTTGCAAGAACCATCCAGGGTCTGCAGGTATATCCGAATCCATCACATTCAATCATCACTATCGTCAACCTGAAAGCCGGAAATACACTGAATATTTTCGACAGCTTTGGACGACTTGTCAGGAGCAAAAAAGCAACTGATACGCAGGAAACATTACCGGTTGATCAGCTTTCATCAGGTGTGTACATTCTGCAGGTAATAGATGCAACAGGCAACAAGCGCTCTATACGCTTTACAAGATTGTAAATAAATATTTATATAGATGTATGAAGAGGCTGTTTTATACAGCCTCTTTTTTTGTGATATTGTCGTTGATGAATAATTTGGAACAATGCTTTTACCTCGCACGAATAACAACTATTAATAATACCAAACCATCGGTTTTCTCTATGTTGTAATTTCTCTTTGTACGCTGCCCGTCCATGAACTTTTATTAAACGCAGAGATGCGCTGTGATTGGCTGGGGCAGAAGTAGAAACGGTAACTAAGTAATTTAACCGGGTCGACGTTCGTTTTGAAATTACTTTTTAAAACATAAAATGACTATTGCTATTTTAAGAAAGACCGTTTCCTCGTTGAAAATGATCGTTTCCTAATTTAAAATGACCATTCCCTCGTTGGAAAAGATCGTTTCCTCGTTGAAAATGATCGTTTCCTAATTTAAAATGACCATTTCCTCGTTGAAAACGATCGATTCCAAATTCAAAATCACCATTTTCTACCTGGAAATGGCATTATTTTCATTAGAAAAACCGGTCTTTTTGCCTGTTTACTGCCATCATAATAAATGATTTATCAATGACATATACCGTTTGTATTTAAATACAGAAAGTAAGAAAAGAACCAGGCACTCGTACATTTCCTATTGTACAATCGTAATTCCCATATTACTTTTACGATCATTACGAAGTAAGCTAACGATGACCAGGGGAGATGAAGAGCAGCTTACCGGCAAAGAAGAAAAAGTAAACTCATTATATCAGGACGGTTTTCGGACATTCAGCCACGCTTAGAAGCGTGGTTTTTTTTGTTTCTTACCCGCTGTATTTTTCTCCGGGACAATAAACCTGTGAAAATGAATCCGGTCTTCTCTACAGTACTGCTATATATATGCAGCGAAACAGTATTTTTATAGGTCAATACCCCGCAATCGTAACAGTGATCAAAGGAATTACGTCAATTATACCGGTCTTACTCCTTGCTTTTCAAACGGTGAGGGCACAACCCTGTACGAATCTCGGGCAAACTCCGGCAACAGCCTTCCCTGTCTGCGGTACGGATGTGTTTACGCAAACAAGCGTTCCGCCCTGCGGCAACAATTTAATCCCCACGTTATGTGGAAATGATGGCCTCGCCTACGGCGATTTAAACCCGTACTGGTACAAGTTCACCTGCTTTAAATCGGGAACCCTTGGCTTTCTGATAGATCCCAATAATGACGGGGATGATTATGACTGGCAGCTTTTTGATGTGACCGACAGGACGATCACGGATATCTTTGTTGACCCTGCAATGATTGTCGCGTATGATTGGTCAGGCGAACAGGGAAAAACAGGGGCCTCCAATGCAGGGACTTCATTATACGTTTGCGGCACGTCCAGCGTCAATGGAGTGCCTGGTCCTTACCGTCCACTGTTCAGCAGTATGCCCAATCTGATCGAAGGGCATAATTATCTCCTTTTAATAAGTCATTTTTCCGGCGATCAGCAAAGCGGTTATAAATTATCGTTTGGAGGCGGCACAGCAAGTATTACCGATACGACGGCACCGGCCTTAAAAAGCATTAGCACCAATTGCGATGCCACGCAGCTCAGGATAAAGCTGAATAAAAAAATGAAATGTCCGAGTCTTGTTATTGATGGATCTGATTTCACCCTCTCGCCTGGGAATATAACTGTTGCCAATGCAGTTGCCGCCAGTTGCTCAATAGGCTTTGACATGGATTCCGTGATCCTCGATTTGAGCGGTCCCCTTCCTCCCGGCAACTACACATTAACGGCAGTAGACGGAACGGATGGGAATACATTAAAAGATAATTGTGACCGGACAATTCCTGTCGGCGCTGCATTGAGCTTTTCAGTAACAACGCCACAGCCATCACCCCTCGATAGTTTGGTTCCTCTCAAATGCGCTCCCGATAAGCTCCGTTTCATTTTCGACAGGCCTATTCATTGTAATTCAATTGCGGCAAATGGATCTGATTTTATCGTAACCGGGCCCACAGCCGTAACCGTTAGTTCGGCCAGTGGTGAATGTACCGATGGAGTTTCTACTTCTATTACACTACAGTTTGCATCGCCATTGTATACCGGTGGCACTTACCAGGTACAGTTGGTTCGCGGTACAGATGGAAATACGATTGTTAATGAATGTGATCTTGAAACGCCTGTTGGTCAATCGGTTTCTTTTGCCATAAAAGATACCGTCTCCGCAGCATTCACCTATACTATTGACATGGGTTGTAAACGCGATACGATCAACTATACGCACAACGGTGATAACGGCGTAACGCAATGGCTATGGAATTTTGACAATACCGATTTCAGTAATGCACAATCCCATTCAAAAGATTACCCGGCTGCAGGGCAATTCACTGCCCAGCTTACCGTAACTAATGGATTTTGTACTGATAGCTCATTGGTCAATATAGCATTGGACAACGAGGTAACTGCCGGCTTTACAGCACCCGATATCATTTGCCCGGAAGATTCTGCGTCATTTATAAACAACAGCAAAGGACCGATAGACAGCTGGACATGGACATTTGGCAATAGCCATACAAGTGTATTGGAGTCACCACCGGCTGAACACTACCCGATGACGGGCAAAGAAACGTACTATACGGTTGGCCTGGCTGTACACAGTCCTATCGGTTGCACGGAAACGGCATCAAAGACACTGCGCGTGCTCAGCAGTTGTTATATAGCAGTACCTTCTGCTTTTACCCCGAATAATGACGGGAAAAACGATTACCTGTACCCGTTAAATGCATTGAAGGCGGATAACCTTGACTTCAGAGTTTTTAATCGGTGGGGACAATTGGTATTTCATTCAAAAAACTGGCTGACAAAATGGGATGGAACGATTAATGGTACACCCCAGGGCACAGGAACCTATGTGTGGATACTGCAATTCACCCATCATGATACAGGGAAAAAAGTTGAAATGAAGGGAACGTCTACGCTTATACGATAATCGATTTTTATTCCATGAACTCTGCCAGCAGCCGGTGAAAATGATGCGTCCCCTGCTCACGTGCAGGCGAATACCGGCCATGGTCATAAAACCGGGAGCGTATGCCCCGTTGAACTGCTTCCACCACTTCTTCATCTTCCCGCTCTACCCTATCCAATCCTGACCCGGCTCCTGTATTCAGTTTTTCTTCTTTCCATACGTAGGTAATAAATGCAACTCTCGACTTATCTATTGACACAGGTTGAATATGATTAATAGACAATCCCCATGGATAGAAATTGAACATCATATTCGGGAATACCCAGAAATAGTAAGCGGCCACTTTCTTACCATAATCTATTGATGACTCAGGTAAATCAAACGTATCATCATCATGTCTTGCTATTCCGAGTTGCAGGTTGCTGTACCGGTATAACTCTGTGGCATAGTTGCCAAAATCGATAATTGTATTCAGGCTCGCATGCACAAACGGAATATGAAAACCCTCCAGGTAATTCTCACAATACAATGCCCAATGGGAATTGACCGTATACTCTCTCGATAAATCGCCGCGGTAAACAAATTCATCAAGTGGTAGCCAATTGAGTCTTGTTATCATTTCATTAAAAAATTCATTCTGCGGAATTTTATTGGATAAAGAGGTGAACAGGAGGTTTCCCCAATTAAATAAAGAAAGTTCTTTTAAATCATCTTCGGGTGTTGGAAAATTTTCCACGTCGCTGAACTCAGGCATAGAAAGGAATTTGCCGTTCAAATGAAAATTGCGTCCATGGTAACGACAACGCAGCTTTGAGATTTTACATGGGCCGTTCACGACAATCGTACCGCGATGTGTACATACATTACTAAGGCAATGGATTGCATTTTCTTTATCGCGGGTAAGCACCAGCGGTTCGTCAATGTATTTTTCCAACAGCGTTAACGGATGGCACTGGCCCTGTTCTTTTACAAGATTTCTATCACCAATAAACTGCCAGGCATGTGCAAAGATTTTTTCCTTGCTTTCCTCAAATACCCGTTCGCTCTTATAAAAATCCGTGCTGATCGTTTTTGCCCTTGCTATTTTCTCGTCTACTGAAAAACGGCCCATAATTGTATTATTTGCCGTAAAGTAAATAGAAAAGGGGAAAGTAAAATTAGTAGCCGGCAAAGCCGCCGGGACGGATAAGAAGATTGCTGGAAATTCAATTCTTTCTGCCTCTCCTTCTTTTCCGGCGATGGTCAAACAGACGCATCGTAAAAAAGAAACCCCACCGGTAAAAGTGGGGGTTAATTTTTTTATTGTTATCAGTTGGCGTCAACCCGAATCTTTCCGTCCCGATGGCCCCGATAGCTATCGGGATCGGATTCTGGAAACATACCTCCCGGTGAGGATACAAGGTCTTTCGCCGGGAAGATTAACAGGTACGGTAGGAAGTGGATGGTAAGCTTTAATCTGTTGTAACCATTGTATGATTACGTCGCTAAAGTAGGTAACAGTACCAGCCTATGCAATAGTATTTTTCCTAATACGTCAATTTTCTTTATAATTAAAAAATCCCGCATTAAAGCGGGATCAATTCAAAATATCGCGAAAGGATGGTTGAAAAAATCGTCATCCCTGTCATTTTTCTTTAGCCACTTTTTAATCATTTTTACCCACTCATTCAAACGAATTGATTCAGTAACTTTTTTCATACGCATAGTTTTAAAAGGTTAATGAATATATTGTATAGAATGAAAACCCCGCCCCTGTAAAGGAGGCGGGGCTTTATCTTACTGTCGGAATTCTGATGACAAAATCCCGGCTTGTTATTAATAACCCATATCACCCATACCCGGCGCACCATGAGCATGAGGAGCTTCTTCTTTCTTAGGTTTGTCAGCAACTACACATTCAGTAGTCAGCAACATACCTGCAATTGAAGCTGCATTTTCCAAAGCGATGCGGGTAACCTTTGTAGGGTCAATTACACCAGCTTTTAAAAGCGGTTCGTAAACTTCTGTTCTTGCATTGAAACCATAATCACCTTTTCCTTCTTTCACTTTCTGCACGACTATTGAACCTTCTATGCCGCTGTTGATAACAATCTGGCGAATGGGTTCTTCCAATGCTCTTTTTACGATAGCAATACCCGTTGTTTCATCTTCGTTGATACCTTTCAGTTTTTCCAAAGACTCAACCGCGCGGATATAGGCTACACCACCACCCGGAACAATGCCTTCTTCCACAGCCGCTCTTGTTGCATGCAATGCATCATCTACGCGGTCTTTCTTTTCTTTCATTTCTACTTCAGTAGCAGCGCCTACATTCAATACAGCAACACCACCGCTCAGTTTAGCAAGGCGCTCCTGTAATTTTTCCCTGTCATAGTCTGAAGTAGTTGATTCGATCTGTGCTTTTATCTGGTTGATGCGGCCGGTGATATCTTCTTTCTTTCCTTTACCGCCAACGACCGTAGTATTGTCTTTGTCAATCACTACTCTTTCTGCGCGGCCGAGATAAGAAAGATCAGCATTCTCCAGTTTGTAACCTTGTTCTTCACTGATTACAATACCTTTTGTAAGAATAGCGATATCCTGGAGCATTTCTTTTCTGCGGTCACCGAAACCGGGAGCTTTTACAGCAGCCACTTTCAATGTGCCACGGAGTTTGTTTACAATTAAAGTTGCAAGAGCTTCACCTTCCAGGTCTTCTGCAATGATCAGCAGCGGAGCGCCCTGTTGCGCAATTTTTTCAAGGATATGAAGAATATCCTTCATTGCACTGATCTTTTTGTCGTAGATCAGGATGAATGGTTTTTCCAATTCAGCTTCCATTTTTTCGCTGTTTGTAACGAAATAAGCTGAACTGTACCCTCTGTCGAATTGCATACCTTCTACCACTTCAATGTGTGTATCGGTACCTTTTGCTTCTTCTACAGTGATCACACCATCTTTACCCACTTTAGCAAACGCTTCAGCGATCAGTTTACCAATTGTTTCATCATTGTTTGCAGAAATAGCAGCAACCTGTTGAATTTTTTTGCTGTCAGTACCTACAGTTTGTGACTGTCCTTTCAGGTGTTCAACAACTTTTACAACTGCTTTCTCGATTCCTCTTTTCAGATCCATCGGGTTTGCACCTGCAGTTACGTTGCGAAGACCTTCACTGATGATGCTTTGTGCAAGTACAGTTGCTGTTGTAGTACCATCACCTGCAATGTCAGCAGTTTTAGATGCTACTTCTTTAACCATCTGTGCACCCATATTTTCAATGGGATCTTCCAGTTCAATTTCTTTTGCAACTGTTACACCATCTTTAGTAATAGAAGGAGCGCCGAATTTTTTCTCCAAAACAACATTGCGGCCCTTGGGTCCTAATGTTACTTTAACAGCGTTGGCTAAAACGTCAACGCCTTTTTTCATCCTGTTTCTTGCTTCGATGTCGAAGAAGAGTTGCTTTGCCATAAGTATAAAAATTTTGAAAATTAAGTGAAGAATATAAATTGTAAAACACGCAAAGCGTTTTACATTTAAATGATAGCAAGAATATCGCTTTCTCTCATAATGAGAAAGTCATCGCCTTCGATCTGTATTTCAGTACCGGAATATTTGCCGTACAATACAGTATCGCCGATTTTCACAGTTACCGGCTCATCTTTTTTACCGGGGCCTGCAGCTACAATTACACCACGCTGTGGTTTTTCCTTTGCAGTATCAGGAATAATGATGCCACCAGCAGTCTTTTCTTCAGCCGGGGCTGGTTTCACAATTACCCTGTCGTGAAGAGGGGTAACGTTCAGCTTTTTACTAGCCATAGTTTTATTTTTTTGGAATTTTTGAGAATGAACGTAATTATTTATTAGGGTTCGCAAAGGTAAACGATAATTATGCCATTTGGTTCAGAACCTGAAAATATTTCAGGTAATTGGCCAATATGTAAACAATGCCCTATTATTTGCGGGATTTTTTTTCAGTTGTAATGACATTTTTTCACATTCGCTGATACGGTAACTAACTCACCATAAATTGAAATCGGAGTAACATAAGCTTAAACTATAAAGCCATAAGTTTACCCCGAAACTACTATCTTCGCCCTCTCAAAACAGCTCTTGGCAGATGATCAGCAGAAGAAATATACGGGTAAAAGTGATGCAGACGCTTTATACAACTGTAACCCTGGAAAATGAACTTAAACCCGGTGAACCTCAGAAAATATTACAGAAGCATTTTGACCAAACCAACGATCTTTTTTTCTACCTCACCCATTTTCTTATAGAAGCTGCACATTATGCAGAGACAGACGCATCCATTCGTGCCGGCAAACATCTTCCCTCCTACGACGACCTGCATGTAAGTACGAAGATTGCAGGTAACGAAGTATTGAAAAAAATAGAAACCGATCCTTTATTAAGACAACAATTCACTAAATACAAACCGGAGCAGCGCACCGATCGTGAACTGGTTCGTAAAATTTATCTTCATCTTGCTGCGACCCCGGAGTACAGCAAGTACATCGCTACTAAAGAAAAAGATAAAAAAGAAGAAAAGGATATTCTCGAATTTATTTTAAATGATATGATGCTGGCGAACGAAGTTTTCCAGGCACATATCGAAGAGAACTTCAGCAATTGGGATGATGATGGTGAAATGGTTGTACAGCTGCTGGCTGCCGCATTGCAAAAGCCCGGCAGCAGCAATTTTAATGAAATGATCACTGCTGAAAAGGCAGAATTTGCAAAGAGTCTTTTAAAAACAGTGCTGGAAAAACGTGAACACCTGCAGAGTTTTATTATACCGAAATTAAAAAACTGGGATCCTGAACGTATCGCCATGCTGGACATGATACTGATGGAAATGGGCGTGGCAGAATTTCTTTATTTTGAAACGATACCGCCAAAGGTGACGATCAATGAATATATCGATCTTGCCAAAGAATACAGTACCCAGCAAAGCGGTCATTTTGTAAACGGTATTTTAGATAATATTCATAAAGATCTGATGCAGCAGGGGAAAATGATTAAGGTGGATTTCAAAAAAGTGTAACCGGGATTTGTTGGATCTGAAGAAAATAATTACCTGCCCTTAACGAATTTTCCGGTTTCAATTTAATCCGATACAATCAGGTAAATCTTGGATCTCTATCCTACATTTGCAATCCGGCTGAAACCGGGGTTTAATATTCGAAAGATGAAAAGGACATTGGTCGTTTTAATAAGTTTACTTTCTATCGCAGCGTGCAACAACACCGACAAAAAGGTTTCGATTTCCCAGGGATCAGTGAACGAGCTTACATTAAGGGATTCGGCAAACTTTACAACAATTGAATGGCTGGACAGCATGCACCGTGATTTGGGTAAAATAACCGAGGGCGAACAATTGGAAGTTTCATTCCGGTTTAAGAATACAGGGAAAAAACCATTGGTAATTGTAAATGTCAATGCCAGCTGCGGCTGCACCATTCCGGAAACACCAAAAGAACCATTTGCGCCCGGGGCGGAAGGATTTATTAAAGCGAAGTTCAACAGTTCAAACCGCGTTGGACCCAACCGGAAAGAGATTTATGTAACTGCAAATACGAGCCCTTCCACGAGGCAGGTGCTTGAATTTAATGTGCAGGTAGAAAAGAAAGCAGGCAGTTAATAATTTGTTTTATCATTAAATAAAAATAAGAATGAATCATTTTGTTTTATTACAGGCATCACCTCAGTCGCCCGGTTTTGGCGGATTCCAGTTTATCTTTCTCGGATTGATGATTGTGGTATTCTGGCTGTTTTTTATTCGTCCGCAGGCTAAGAAACAGAAACAACAGAAATCATTTATTGAAAACCTCAACAAAGGCGATAAAGTTGTAACGATTGCAGGTATTCATGGAAAAATAAATAAAGTAAATGATGATGGCACTATCGAGCTTGAAACAAGCCCCGGCAGTTACATTAAAATTGAAAAAAGCGCCATCAGTCTTGAATGGACAAACCAGTTGAATAAAGCAGGAGCAACAGAGAAAAAATAAACTGAGATTTATAAGAGTTGAAATGATGATGGGAAATCGAAATGATTTCCCTTTTTTTATGGTCATCCTTCTTTGCTGTTAATCCAAAACAATCCACATAATCTTAGTTATTCTTATCTTTCCCATAAATCGTATAAATCCTAAAAAATCTTGGTTCTTCATCTTGGTCTTACAGGCGGGATCGGCAGTGGCAAAACAACAGTTGCGAAAATTTTTGAAACACTAGGCATACCTGTTTACTATGCTGATGAAGCTGCACGTAATTTAATGAATACGGATAAAGAACTCATAGCAGCGATAATAAATCATTTTGGAGAAGAAAGTTATATCAACGGTGAGCTGAACAGAAAATATGTTGCCTCGCAGGTATTCAACGACCATTTCAAACTCGATCTTCTCAATTCGCTTACACATCCCGCAACCATCAAAAATGCAAAAGAATGGATGCAGCAGCAAAATGCTCCGTATACAATTAAAGAAGCAGCATTGATTTTTGAGTCCGGTTCTGCGGAAGGTCTGGATTATATCATTGGCGTATATGCGCCGCAGGCATTGCGAATAAAACGTGTGATGGATCGCGACAATGTAACCCGCGAAGAAGTATTAAAACGGATCAGCCGCCAGGTGAATGAAGAAATGAAAATGAAGCTTTGCGATTTTGTTATTCATAACGACGAACAACAACTCGTCATTCCGCAGGTGATCGCTTTACATGAAAAATTACTTTCTCTTTCGCAATCGTAAACTCAACTCAACTTCGCCAGCGCTTTTTTAATTCTCGCCCACGCTTCTTCAATTTTCGGAAGACTATTTGCAAAAGAAAAACGTACACAGTCGGGGTCGCCAAATGCTTCTCCCATTACAGAAGAGACATGCGCCGTATTCAAAAGATACATGCAGAAATCACCGGAATTTTTTATCGTTGTCTGACCGTCTGATTTGCCGTAATAAGCACTGACATCCGGGAAAATATAAAAAGCCCCATCAGGCGCAGAGCATTTAATACCGGGCACTTCTTTCACCAATTCCAACACTCTTTTTCTTCTGCGCGCAAATTCTTCTGTCATTTCCATGGAAGGACGCAGATCGGTTGTCAATGCTACAACGCCTGCCTTTTGTGTGATTGAACAGGTACCGCTGGTAAACTGGCCCTGCAATTTTTCACAGGCTTTTGCCACTTCTTTGTTCGCAGCGATATAACCCAATCTCCAGCCCGTCATCGCAAAACCTTTACTCAACCCGTTTATAATAATCACGCGGTCTTTTATATCATCAAACTGTGCAATGCTTTCGTGACTACCCACAAAATTGATATACTCATATATTTCATCCGAGATGATAGAAATATCCGGGTGTTTGCGAAACACATTGACCAGTCCTTCCAATTCTTTTTTATTGTACACAGCACCGCTTGGATTGCACGGTGATGAAAACAAAAACACTCTTGTGTTCGGTGTAATGGCATCTTCCAATTGTTGCGGCGAAATCTTAAACCCGTCAGTGGCCGACGTTTTTATTTCAACTACTTTACCCCGGGCGATTTTAACCAATTCACTATACGTAACCCAATAAGGAGTGGGTATCACCACTTCATCTCCTTCATCAACAAGCGCAAGAATTGCATTGGCGAGACTTTGCTTTGCACCTGTAGATACCACAATATTCTCTGGTTTATAATCAAGGTTATTATCTCTTTTCAATTTTGTACAAACTGCTTCACGCAGGTCGGGAAATCCCGGTACCGGTGTATAATGGCTCCAATTGTCATCAATCGCTTTTTTTGCAGCGTCCTTTATGTGTTGCGGCGTATCAAAATCAGGTTCGCCAAGACTGAGGTCAATCACGTCAATACCTTTTGCTCTCAGCTCGCGACCGAGCTTTGCCATTTTTAAAGTTTCCGGCTCATTGAATCGTTGTAACAGGGAAGATAATTGCGTGGTGGATGCTGCTAACTCCATGGTTTATGTTTATTTTTTGCGGTCGCAAAAATACAGATATATAGAACACGGATGACACGGATTTATGAACACTGATCCCGGCATTTTGAATTTGATTTCGTGGATAGATACTTAAAAGTGCAATAAAATCCTGGTAACAAACGGGTATTCTGAAACGAACAAACCGGAGGTAAAGCCCCTTTCCAACCGGTTGAAAACGATCCGGGTCAAGCGGTGCAATCCTCATTCAAAATACCCCATCCAACATGAGGTTAATCATCCGCGAAATCCATGCGCTGACAGCCCTATCAATCAGCGTTACAAGCTGTTGAAAACTATCCGTGTCCATCCGTAATAATCCGTGTCATACTGTTCCATATATGCCCGAAAAAGCTATCTTTGCACCTCTTTTTCAATTTACCGGATGCCCGGCAGCAGCAACAAGCACGCTCACCGGGCGTTAACATGTAAACCCAATAAATATGCAACTGAAAGGTTTGGTTCGTTTTTTTACGATCTTGCTTATTCTCTACTCTATCTATGAACTTTCCTTTACATGGTTTGTCCGCGGCCATGAAAAAAAGATGGAATCCCGCGCGAAGACTTTTGTAAAATTAAATTATCAAACAGCTGAGCAGAAATATCCCGGCAACAAAGAGTTGCAGGCATTGTACCAGGACACGCTTACAAAAGCGTACAATGATCGTTTAAAAAGATTGCTTGACAGTACAAAAGATGTTACAGTTACATATGGCTTTACCGGCAAAGTCAGCTATCAAAAAGCGAAGACAGAAGAACTGAATCTGGGTCTCGATCTGCAGGGCGGTATCAACGTAACTATGGAAGTTGAACTCGTCGGTTTATTGCGGTCGATGGCCAACAATTCAAAGGATCCCAGTTTTTTGATGGCGTTAAATAATGCCAATAAACGTAAGGCAAACAGTAATGCAGATTTTATTTCCATTTTTTACGAAGAGTATAGAAAAATTGCCGGCGAAGGAAAACTTGCCGGACTGTTTTCTGCCGCGAACCAGGATAAGATAAAAATCAATGACAACGACAGCAAAGTTTTAGGCGCTTTGCGCACTGAAGCAAAAGACGCATTTAGCAGAACATACCGTGTATTAAACACCCGTATCGACCAGTTTGGTGTGGCCCAGCCCAATATCAACCAGGATCCGGACCGGCAGATAATAACCGTTGAGCTACCGGGAATCCAGGACCGCGAACGAGTCAGAAAATATTTACAGGCTTCAGCGAATCTTCAATTCTGGGAATTATACAATATTGGTGAATTGGGACAATCACTGACAAAAGCGGATGAGGCATTCAGTATAGTGATGGGTGGAAATAAAAAAGTTGATACCACTTCGCAAAAAACGGATACATCAAAATCAGTTCCTTTAGTGGGCGGTGATACTTCGAAGACAGTAACATTAGCTGATGCAGGTAAAACCACGGATACAACCAAAAAACTGCCTGCGGCAAATCAACTCAATGCGAATGCAAAAGAATCTCTTTCAAAATATATTCAGTTCATTCCGCCATCGCAGGATGCAAAAGGAACGATTGCCTATTCCCCATCAATCGGCATGGTTGCAGCAAGAGATACTGCCCTTGTAAGAAGTTATCTCGAAATGGATGCTGTGAGAAATAATTTTCCGGCAGACGTTGTATGGTTATATGGAATGCCGCTGAACAAGGAGTCAAAAAAGGCTGAAGTTCTTCCGCTATATGCAGTAAAAACGCTTGGTCGTGAAAAGGCGAAACTGGAAGGTGATGCAGTAACAGACGCAAGCCAGCAATTTGATCCAACCACCAATGAAGTGCAGGTGGAAATGAAAATGAATTCAACCGGTACAAGGATATGGGGCGAAATGACAAAAGCGGCAACTGCAGGTGGCAAACATGATCCGATTGCTATCGTACTGGATAATATCGTTTATTCAGCACCGAGTGTACGCAATGCAATTGAAAATGGCATATCCAGTATTTCCGGTGGCTTTACAACGGAAGAAGCACAGGATCTTGCCAACATTTTAAAAGCGGGTAAATTACCTGCGCCGGCAAAAATTGTACAGGAACAGCAGGTGGGGCCCACCCTCGGAAAAGATGCGGTGAATGGAGGTATGAAAGCGTTTGCCATTTCATTTATTGTTATTTTTCTCCTGATGCTAGTGTATTATAACACGGCAGGATGGATTGCCAACATTGCATTAATACTGAATCTTCTTTTTACCGTCGGTGTGTTAATTGGTCTCGGGGCCTCACTAACGGCGCCGGGTATCGCCGGTTTGGTATTAACGATCGGTATGGCGGTTGATACCAACGTTATTATTTATGAACGTATCAAAGAAGAATTGACAAGAGGCAAAGGATATATTCCTGCCATTAATGAAGGATATAAACGATCGTTACCGCCCGTCCTCGATGCACACATCACCACCTTACTTACAGCGATAATACTTTTTTATTTTGGTCTTGGCCCTGTAAGAGGTTTTGCTACTACGCAGATACTGGGTATTCTTCTTTCTTTGTTCTGCGGTATCCTGGTCAGCCGCTGGATCAGTGACTGGTTCACCAGCAAAAAACGTCATCTTGAATATTTTACCGGTGTCAGCCGTCGCATATTTAAACATGCAAACTTTAAATTTATCGAATACCGTAAAGTCGCTTATGTTATTTCATTCTTTGTGCTGGCGCTTGGTATCGGTTCATACTTTCACGGTTTTGATGAAGGCGTTGAGTTTAAAGGAGGCCGCAGTTATATCGTTCGTTTCGATAAGCCGGTAAATGAAGAACAGGTAAGAAACGATCTGCATACAGCATTTGAAGGCGATTATCCGGTTATTAAAACCATTGGTGATACCAGGACACTGGATATTACTACTGCTTATAAAATCGAAAGCACGGATCAGAATACAGATGAGCTGGTAGAGAGAAAATTGATTGAGGGTTTAAAGAACCATTTGCCGCCGGGTATTACGTACGAAAAATTTGATAAGCAATACAAGCAACAATCGAAAACGGTATTCCCTTCTATATCTGATGATCTGAAAAAAGGTGCTGTAAAGGCAACCATCTTTGCGATGATCATTATTTTCCTTTACATTTTTATCCGTTTCCGCGACTGGCGTTATTCCATGGGTACGATCATCGCCCTGTTGCACGACGTATTAGTTACGTTAATTGTATTCTCTTTTGCAAGAGGTCATGTGCCTTTCCCGTTGGAAATTGATCAGCATTTTATTGCAGCCATACTCACAGTGATCGGCTTCTCGATGAATGATACGGTAATTGTATTTGACCGTATACGTGAAGATAGCCGGTTGTATCCAACGATGTCAAGAGAGCAGGTGATCAATACCGCCATCAACCAAACGCTGAGCCGTACGGTGATGACATCACTGACAGTTTTCCTTACCATACTTATCCTGTTCATTTTCGGCGGTGAGGTTACAAGAGGTTTTGCTTTTGCAATGTTGATTGGTGTTATAACCGGTACATATTCCTCCATATTTGTTGCGGCGCCGATACTCGTTGACCTTGGCCGCAAAAGAAGATTGGGAGAACAGAATGATGCTGTTGCCGCCGGTAAAACAAAGCCAAAATCATCTGCTGCTCCGGCAAATCATTAATTGTTGCTAATTGCTTAATTTAATATACAACCTAAGCTCCCTTTCCAGGGAGCTTTTCTTTTATAGAAACAGGTGATATACTGAAAATAAAAATGTCCGTCACAAAGACAGACATTAATAATAATATTCAGACCCTCAGGCTCACACTCCGAAACTGCTTCCACATCCACAGGTAGAACTTGCGTTGGGGTTTCTAAATGTAAATCCACGGTTATTCAAACCTTCTTCCCAGTCTACTTCCATTCCATGCAAATACATTTCATGTGATCTATCCATAAGATAAGTAACTCCATCTACCTCATATTCCTGGTCATTTTCTTTCTTGCTGTCAAACCCAAGAATGTAACTAAGACCTGAGCATCCACCTCCTTTCACTCCTATTCTTAATTTTTGGGTAGTATCAAAACCCTCAGCATTTATCAATTTTTTTACTTCTTTTACGGCACCGCTTGTTAAAGTGACCGGCACTGATAATATTGTTTCCATTCTGCAAAATTAAACATATTTATTAAAGCCGGAAACATTGAATGGCCTCAGATCAACAGAGAACCATTGATTGATTGTTCTCCTGAAACCATTTGTATGTTGTGGTTCAATTCATTATTAACTCTTACCTTTCAGCATATAATCAAAACCACGGGCAGTCATTATTTTTACTGCAAAACATTAACATAAATGAATGAAAACTTACTCCCTATAATCATTTCTTCCGCGGCATTTGTTATTGCGATGATAACATTCTTTATGGTGAGGAACAGGAAAGAAACTCCTCCGCCCACCGATAACTTCAGCAGCAAACCATTGCAGTTACAGGCCTATGAAAGAATAACTGTGCTGGCAGAACGCATTGCCATACCAAGCCTTGTAAGCCGAGCAAGTCAGCAATCAAATTTATCTGCGCGGGAAATGCAATTACTGTTACTGGAAAGTGTGAAACAGGAATATGAATACAACGCATCGCAACAGATATATGTAACACCGGTAGCCTGGGAGGCCGTCAAGAATCTGAAAGATCAGAATATGCTGATCATAAACCAGGTCGCTTCCACATTGCCGCCGGATGCACGAGGAATTGATCTCAATAAACGGTTAATGGACTTTATTATAAGTCAGCCGAAGGGTCAACTGCATACAATCGTGCTGGAGGCGTTGAATTTTGAAGCAAAGAAGTTGATGAAGTAATGCGATAGGCAATTGATAATACGCGATAGACAGTTTTCGCTAACTAATTTTTTAGTATGCCGGAAAAGAAAATTTTTACTGATAGCGGAATTGAAATAAAAGAAGTTTATGATAACCGGGGTGCTCCCGAAGTTCCTTCCACGGAGGGCAGTTCAGGAGATGCTCCCGGTTCCTACCCTTTTACCCGCGGCATACAGCCTGATATGTATCGTGGCAAGCTATGGACAATGCGGCAATATGCGGGTTTTTCTACCGCAGAGGAAAGTAATAAACGTTATCATTATTTACTGTCGCAGGGAGTTATGGGATTAAGCGTTGCATTTGATCTGCCCACACAGATAGGTTATGATAGCGATCATCCATTAGCTGAAGGAGAAGTAGGTAAAGTTGGCGTTGCGATAGATAGTATTGACGATATGCGGACGTTGTTCAGCGGTATAAAACTGGATGAAGTAAGCACATCCATGACCATCAATGCAACCGGTTTTATCTTGCTGGCATTATATGTCGCTTTGGCAAAAGAACAGGGTGCAGATTTAAAAAAAATAACCGGCACTATTCAAAACGACATCCTTAAGGAATATGCTGCAAGAGGCACCTACATCTATCCGCCAAAGCCTTCCATGCGTATCATCACCGATATATTTGAATGGTGCGGTACTGAATTACCAAAATGGAATACAATATCCATTTCGGGTTATCATATCCGCGAAGCCGGAAGCACTGCGGTACAGGAAATTGCTTTTACGCTCAGTAACGGCAAGGCCTATGTGAAAGCAGCCCTGGAAAAAGGAATGGATATAAATGTATTTGGCAAACGTCTCTCCTTCTTTTTTAATGCACATAATAATTTATTTGAAGAAGTAGCGAAGTTCCGTGCGGCAAGAAGAATGTGGGCCAAAATGATGACAGAGCTCGGCGCTACCGATCCAAAAGCCATGATGCTTCGCTTTCATACACAAACAGGGGGCAGCACGCTCACGGCACAACAACCGTTAAATAACATTTCACGCGTCACGATACAAACTCTTGCTGCGGTGCTTGGCGGCACACAATCGTTACATACGAATGGTTATGATGAAGCATTGAGTCTGCCTACAGAAGAGGCGGCGAGAATTGCATTGCGAACACAGCAGATCATTGCGTTTGAAAGCGGTGCCCCCGATACGGCCGATCCGCTCGGTGGGTCTTACTTTATTGAATCACTTACATCTGAAGTGGAAGAAAAAGCATGGCAACTGGTACATAAAATAGATGCGATGGGTGGCAGCGTTTCGGCTATTGAACAGGGTTTTATACAAAATGAAATTGCACACAGCGCCTATGAATACCAGCTGAAGATAGAAACCGGGGAAAAAATTATAGTCGGCGTCAACAAATTCAAAACGGGAGAAGGGGCGACTGTTCCACCATTTAAAATTG
>Ga0207648_10002967_pt1 | contig 17933 bp, 11 predicted proteins | sample KBSMisM32_FD_184310 | JGI IMG/M metagenome (GOLD analysis project Ga0207648, IMG submission 184310) | Miscanthus rhizosphere microbial communities from Kellogg Biological Station, Michigan, USA - KBS Miscanthus M3-2 (SPAdes) (version 2) | ecosystem: Host-associated > Plants > Roots >...
ACACCCGATACCCTTTAGTAATTCCATCTGGGCTAATGGGCGCGCTCTTCTGGGACCGCAGGCGTCTCCGCCTGCCTCTTCACACTAAGACGCTCTAGTGGTTGCAAGCAGGCGAGGACGCCTGCCCTCTTCACACTAAGACGCTCTAGTGGTTGCAAGCAGGCGAGGACGCCTGCCCTCTTCACACTAAGACGCTCCAGTGGTTGCAAGCAGGCGAGGACGCCTGCCCTCTTCACACTAAGACGCTCTAGTGGTTGCAAGCAGGCGAGGACGCCTGCGGTCCCAGAAGAGCGCGCCCGTTAGTTCGAGAGGCGTCACTAAAGGGTATCGTTGAGTTCTACTCGTGCTGCAAGATTTATTGATTTGAACCTAAACAAGCTGAGGATAGAATGCGTTCATGAAAACAAACCGGCCCCGTGGTCTACAATTAGTCGGGATTAAACTGATCTTGCTCGCCGCTGCAATCTCAACGTACGCGCAAGTTGTCCCTCCCAGGAAACCTCTCTCGAAACAAGACATTCGCACAGCGATGTCGCGAGTGTTTGCATGGCAAGTTGCTAATCCCGTCGACCTCAATCTGAAGAACAACAATCTTTGGGCGCGTGCGGCTTTTTACACAGGAATCATGTCGGCCTATCGGGCAACCGGTGATAAGCGGTACCTGGAACAGGCCGTGAAGTGGGCCAGCGAACGACATTGGAAACTTGGAGACAGACCACGACACGCGGATGACCAGGCCCTCGGTCAGACATATCTTGAACTTTACTTATTGGAAAAGGATCCTGAGAAGATTGCCAGCACGAAGGCTACGCTGGATGCGATGATCGCTGATCCAAAACCCGGCCGTGAGGACTGGTGGTGGTGTGATGCGCTGTTCATGGCGCCGCCGGTATTGGCCCGACTCTACACTGCGACCAAAGACGAAAAGTATGTGAAGTTCCTGGACACAATGTGGTGGGACACTACTGACTTTCTTTTTGACCCAACCGAGAATCTCTACTATCGCGACAAGAACTACATCGGAAAGCCGAATGCCCATGGTAAGAAAGTTTTTTGGGCGCGTGGTAATGGCTGGGTGATGGCTGGCACCGTACGCGTGCTTCAACACCTACCTAAGAACGATCCCTCGCGTAAGCGTTATATCGAATTGCTTCAAAAGATGGCTGCGGCGGTTAGCAAAGTTCAAGGTGCCGACGGACTGTGGCGACCAAGTCTCCTTGATCCTCTAGAGGCGCCAGTGCCGGAGACTAGTAGTTCGGGATTCTTTTGTTATGCGCTCCTTTGGGGAATCAATAACGGTTACCTCGACCGCAAGACTTATGAGCCAGCGGTGAAGAAAGCGTGGGCGGGACTTAACACCGCAGTTCATGAAGACGGCAAATTAGGTTGGGTGCAACCGATTGGCGCCGCGCCTGCCAGCGTCACCTTCGACATGAATCAGGAATACGGATCTGGTGCGTTCCTGCTGGCAGGGAGTGAGCTGTTGAAGTTAAAGGGATTGTGAAAATGAGGTAGTGTCGCAATCTGTAATCTCTGTGTTACCCCTGTGCCCTCTGTGTCTCTGTGGTTGAGTAAGTTGGCTGAAGTAGATGTCACCACGGAGCTTCCCAGCTTGTCCGGTGACAAGCAGATAACAAGATGAAACTTCTGAAGGAGGTTCACTCCGGTAGGGAGTGACATGTCTATAGCATTGTCGTGCGTAACCCTCCCGGCGCGGTTCGGCGGGCCGGAACGAAATTGAGTGGTTATTAGCCACGAATGAAATGTTACCGGGACATTCCTGGACGATTCGCGATTTGACAGAGTCGTCAGTGGGAATGTGGGAGCCAACGTATGACGTGACAGCCTGGCAAAAGCGAAAGGAACTCAACCTATTCGTACAAAACGTTGGTCAGGGTCAGGCGGAAGGTATTGAAGATATTCCAGCACAGATGATTGGTGTTCTCGAATGGAGGCCGCGTGGTCATTAACAAACTGTTATTCGTCTCTGTCTTAATTCTTACTCTCGCACTCAGCATCGCTGGGCAACAGTCAGCCGGATTGATTAACAACACCGCCGGACGTCAGGCGACAAGCCTGAGCGGACGCTGGCAGATCATCATCGATCCGTACGAGACCGGCTACTACGATTATCGTTACGAACCCCGCGGTGATGGTTATTTCAAGAACACAAAGCCGGCGAGTCCCAGCGACTTAGTCGAGTATGACTTTGATTCTTCACAGCAACTACTGGTTCCTGGCGACTGGAATTCACAGGACGACAAGTTGCTCTTTTACGAAGGCACTATCTGGTACAAGAAGTCTTTCAACTATCAAAAGAAAGATCGCACTCGCCTGTTTGTCTACTTTGGCGGCGCAAACTACCTCGCCGACGTTTATCTGAACGGTCAGAAACTCGGACGCCACGAGGGTGGTTTTACTCCATTCAATTTCGAGATCACTTCGCTTGTTAAGGAGAAGGACAACTTCCTCGTCGTCAAAGTCGATAACAAACGACGACGAGACGCGGTGCCAACCCTAAACACAGATTGGTGGAACTACGGCGGACTAACGCGCGAAGTAAAGTTGGTTGAAGTGGCGGACACTTTTGTCCAGGACTATTTTCTGCAACTGAAGAAAGGGTCGTTGAATGAAATTGCCGGGTGGGTAAAGCTCAACGGCAACGTTGCCAATCAAACTGTCGACATCGAAATACCTGAAGCCAAGATCAAGCAGTCAGTAACGACTGATGCGAATGGCTATGCGCCGGTAAGTTTCAAAGCAAACCTGGATTTGTGGTCGCCAGCTTCGCCCAAACTCTACGAAGTCAAGATAACTTCAGGTGGAGATGCGGTAACTGACCGGATTGGGTTTCGCAGTATTGAAACAAAGGGAACCGACATCCTTCTGAATGGCAAGCCGATCTTTTTGCGCGGCATTTCCATTCACGAAGAATCGCCGCGTGGAGGTCGAGCATACGGTGAAGACGACGCGCGAACGCTTTTGACGTGGGCTAAAGAACTCGGCTGCAACTTTGTGCGGCTCGCACATTATCCGCACAACGAAAGCATGATCAGAATGGCCGACGAGATGGGTGTCATGGTCTGGTCAGAGATTCCTGTTTACTGGACAATTCTTTGGGACAATGCTGAGACATTCGAGAACGCGCGAAATCAGCTCGGTGAAAGTATCTCAAGAGACAAGAACAAAGCTTCCGTCATTCTATGGTCAGTTGCCAATGAAACCCCGGTCGGAGATGCGCGACTCAAGTTTCTGAAAGGCTTGATTGATTACACTCGCTCCCTGGACTCAACGCGTCTGCTTACCGCGGCCAACGAGCGTCACTACGAGAATCCCGCGACTCAGGTTGTAGACGATCCCTTGGGAGCGTACCTCGACGTGCTTGGGTGCAATGAATATGTCGGATGGTACGACGGCATCCCGGCAAAAGCGGATGGACTAACGTGGAAAGTTACTCTTAACAAGCCGTTGATTATTAGCGAGTTTGGCGCCGATGCGCTGTTTGGAAATCACGGTGATAAGAACGCGAGATGGACCGAGGAGTACCAGAAGGATTTGTACGAACATCAGATCGCGATGCTCCGAAAGATTCCCGCGCTCCGGGGAATGTCGCCCTGGATTCTGACCGACTTCCGTTCGCCAAGACGTCCGTTGCCGGGTATCCAGGATTTCTACAATCGCAAGGGATTGATCTCAAGTCGTGGCGAAAGGAAGCAGGCATTCTTCGTGTTGCAGAGTTACTACCGTGAATTGATAAAGTCAGGAAAGTAAGTCGGTTTTAAGCGATCTACTTTAGTAACCCCTCTCGCACTAATGGGCGCGCTCTTCTGGGGCCGCAGGCGTCCTCGCCTGCCAACGCTGCCACTAAGGCCAGCTTTAAGCAACGGTGGCAGGCGAGGACGCCTGCGGTCCCAGAAGAGCGCGCCCGTTAGTGCGAGAGGGGTTACTAAAGGGTTACGAGGGATCAACGCCACAGCAATTCGTCGAGTTGCATGCCGGTGTGCATTTCCACGGGTGCCTCATTACGGCGGAAGATACGGGCTCCATTCACGCCTTTTAAAGTCGTCACTCCATTTTCAATCCGAGCCATTGCACCTTCGCGCAAGCCCGCGACTGGAGTGCCGTTCTCTTCGAGGAATTCGACAATGCGATCTTCCTGCGTCTCGCCCATATGAGTTGAATTCGGATCAGGATCGAGATAGTGAGGACTGATCTGAAACGGAACGAGTCCGAGTGCATCGAATGAAGGAGGTTGCACGATCGGCATGTCGTTAGTTGTCTTGATTGTTGGACCGGCGACGTTTGAGCCGGCACTCGATCCAATGTAAGGCAGTCCATTCGCGACACGCTGACGGATTGGTTCGAGAAGTTGTGTCTCGTAAAGCGTCTTCAGCAGCCGAAACGTATTCCCGCCGCCTATGAAAATCGCGTCGGTGTTGTTCACTGCCCGGATCGGGTCAGCGGCAGCGTGGACCGATAACAGCTCGTAGCCCATTCTTTGAAATCGCTCAGCTGCCATCGCCGCGTATTCATCACGATCGAAAAGTGCATAAGGAACAAACAAGAGCGACTTGGCATCTTTGAGAAAGTCGCGGATTTCGTTTTCAGCATGATCGAGATAACTGCTGCCGTGCAGAGTTGAATTGCTGATTAATAAGATCCGCTTGGCTGCCTCGCTCATCTCGAGATCCTTTGATGCTTTTCTCTGTGCTACCTTCTCTGCGTCTTGCGGTTCCGGACAACAACTCGCTTGCCTCGCTTACTATTGAACCGTTTCAACTAAATGAGATCGATAGACGGTATTTGTTTGCCTATCAGTTAGTTCAAAAAATACCCAACTCGGAGGGGTGCGATCTTTTTCCAAATCAAACCATAACTGATCGGTCAAGTCGCTGTTGATCACATCACATAGCCGATTGAGCCGATTTCCGTACTGATCGTAAATGTCGACCTCAGTCCGTGAGGAATTGCTTGGACCACAGGGCAGTGCTGGCGAGACGGTCAATGGCTCAGACGTGAAGCCAGTGTTTGAAGCAGAAAGATCCGAAACACTAAAACTGTAACGCACGAGCCGCTCGCCATTTGATTCGTACTCCTCTCGCCCGTCGAATATGAGATTTATTTCAACGCTTGACACTATCCTAAAGGCGTCGGAGTGAGAAAGCATTTTTTTGATCCCATAAGACCCGTGCCAGTCATAGACAAGTTCCGCAACAGGTTGGGCAGAGCGCTGACGCTTATCAAATAATTCTAAATTGAAATACCCTGAAACAGCTGTTGTGTTTGGAACAAGACTAATCTCGGGTGTCATGAACAATCCGCTAAATAGGTTTCTTGACTCCATAAGTCTTTGTCCATAAAAGTTGTAGATCGAGACACTGCAAAGATCTGTATTTTTCAAGCAGCTACACTTATCTCTCTTGTAAACTATCAACTCCGGCTTCTTATCCTGATCTAGATCAATTGCCTCAGCACGCCAGTCTCGAACTACCTCTGACACCAGAGAATTCTGATACTTTTCTACATAGCAAGGTGCTCCAGTAATAATCTCGCCTGCCCACTCAAGCGGAATGCTGGCGGAAGATCCTCTGGTCGTTTCGTGCTTTGGGCTTCTACTCCGTCGTTGAGCAGTACTGCTTGAAATACTAAGCAGTACTAACATTAAACACACGCAGGATCGGATCATCTTAGATTTTACCTCGATAAAAGATTCGCTCATGCAACGACACGCGATGGGAACATCCCACACCCCTGTGATAGCTCAACCCCAGCGCAACCCGACGCGCTACCGCGTTACGGAACTAGCTGGTAGCTGAGAGGTAGCTCAGAGAAGAGCAAAGACCACTTAATCGATGTGGATGATGCCTCTTTGAAATGCTTCAGACACTGCCTGCGCCCGGTCGTTACAACCAAGCTTCGCAAAAATATTGCTCGCATGGACCCGAACAGTTCCTTCGCTGATGTCCAGGGTGTTTGCGATCTCTTTGTTCGACCCACCTTTTGCGATGAGACGAAGGATCTCCAACTCACGAGGGCTCAGTTCGGATCGCGGAATTCGTTCAGCCAGGCGAGAGGCAATTTCAGGCGGCAATAAACGTTGGCCAGCGTTTACGGCTCGAATTGCGCCGATTAAATCATGACCTTTCACGTCCTTCAGGAAGTAGGCGCGAGCCCCCGCTTGTAGAGCCTGAAATATGTCTTCGTCACCACCAAACGTCGACAGGACAATTATCTTGGCGCGGGGAAATTCTTTGACGATGGCGGCAATTGCTTCAGTTCCACTCAAGAGGGGAATTCTCAAATCCATGAGTGCGACATCCGGTTGGTGTTCACGATAGAGATCGATTGCTTCACGTCCGTTTCTAGCTTCCGCAACGGTCATCATGTCGGGCTGGCTGTTAATGATCGCAGCCAAGCCTGTGCGAACCACAAAGTGGTCTTCAACAATCATGACACGCAGTCGTTCAGTTTCGTTCATCAGTGTCTTTACGGGCGAGCCACACGCTACCGCTTAGTGGTACTGACCTCGTTAGATTGGCACTTCCACCAACAACTCTGTGCCGCGACCAATTTGACTCTTGAGTGTCAAACGCCCGCCAATTCGCTCAGCCCGTTCACGCATTCCGGTAAGCCCGTAGTGTCCGATACCAAGGGGAATAATGTTCTCCGTATCAAAGCCACTGCCGTCATCTTGCACTGACAGCATCAAGGAGTCAGACTCGTATCTCAATTTGATATCGATGTTGCGAGCAGCTGCGTGCTTGACTGCATTAGCCATCGCTTCCTGGAAGATCCGCAAGAGATTCTTTTCTATCACCGGACTCAAACGACGCGGGGTGCCAACCACTTGTACCTTGGCTTCCGCCTCCGCCGTCGCTGCCATCTTCGCGGCGATCTCGGGAAGTTCGGCGGCGAGTTCATGACGTTCCAATTCATCTGAACGAAGATCTGAAACAGCTCGCCTCGCTTCAGACAGGCTATAGCGAACAAGGTTACAGGCTTGATCAAGACGTTGACTAAGGCTTGGCGGTAAGTCAGTTGTGTTCATGCCAACCGAGTCGAGTTGTAGCGCGATACCCGCAAGGTTTTGCGCGAGCGTGTCGTGGATTTCGCGTGCGATACGGTTGCGTTCTCCAAGCACGGCCGAGTATCTCGCCTTTAACTCCATCATCCTGAGTTTATAGAGCAGGAATGCGAGCAGGAACGCTACTGCAACCACCAGCCCAGCAAATACAGACGTCTGATAAAAACGAGGCTTTAGATAAAAGGAGTATGAGGATCCGGCTTCGTTCCATGGGCCATCGAGATATCCCGCCATAACGCGGAACCGGTATTGACCTGGAGGCAAATTAGCGTAGTAAGCAAAACGTCTGGAGCCCGCATCCACCCATTCTTTATTCACGCCCTCGAGCATGTATTTGAAACGGACCTTTTCCGGAGAAACGTAGCTCAAAGCTGCGTAGTGGATTTCAACTTCACCTGAACCGACAGGTAACTGGGCATCCGGCGTTACTTGTAGCTGTTGCTTGTTGATGACGATTTTCTCGATGTGCACCGGAGGAACGAGTCCAATCGAATAAAGTCGATTCGGATCGACGACCACAACGCCCTTCATCGAACAAAACATCAACGCGCCATCTTTGGTCTTCCACGCCGCCGGCTGGTTCCCGACGTTGTAAGCCCGCGTCTTCATTCCGTCGCGCACCCCGTAGTCGATCGAATTCACCTTAGCAATGCGTCCGTCGGCGAGATCCCGGAGTTCTGCTTTGCTGACGCGAAACAGTCCCTGGGCGCAACTAAACCAAAAGTTACCTTTTCCGTCGTCTAACATTGAGTAGACAAAACTCACCAGCAGCCCGTTCTCCGAAGTGAAGTTGAAAAACTTTCCATCTTTGAACCTGCTGAGACCGTTGCGCGTGGCAAACCAAAGGGAGCCGTCGTCGTCCTGGAAACTCGCACCCACACGACTTCCCGCGAGACCGTCCTTAGTCGTGTAAACGACGAATCGTCCGTTTTCATACTTGGCGAGACCACCACCGTGCGTTCCGATCCAGAGTGCACCATTGCGATCAACTAAAAGTGTCCTCACCTGATCACTCGGTAAGCCTTCGCGTGTTGTGTAGTGCTTTGCATTTCCGTTTGCGTCAGTGAATTCAAAAAGACCTTCACCGTCGGTTCCAACCCACATGTGTCCCTGCGTGTCGCGATAAATGACGCGGACTTCAGTTCCATTTTTCCAACCTGGACACTTGCGGAGCCCGTTGGCTGCAAGTATCAGTAGATTCTGTTCTGCGCCGATCCAAAGATTCCCCGCTGTATCTTCCCCCATCGATTTAACTGAGCCGATTGACTGGCCGTTGAGACTCAGGTAACTCGACTCTCTGCCATTCTTCAGGCCGGCAAATCCGTTGACGGTGCCGATCCAAAGGGTCCCAGTGCTGTCCTGGAAAACTGACCGAGCGCTGTCGTTTGGCAGACCTGGAGGTTTGGATATCGTGAATAGTTGTTTGGTTCTTAATCGGGCCAGACCATTGGACTGAAAACCGATCCAGACACTATCTTCGCGGTCGCGGAAGATGCTGTAGACAACGCCGGTGTTCGCATCGTTTTCTCCAAGTCCGACTGATTCAAACTTCCCATCTCGAAGACAGACGACTCCTTCTCGTAAGGCCACCCAAAGAGTTCCGTCAGAATCTTCATAGAGTTGATTGATACGTTGGGTATGCTCGTCTCGTCGATTGAATGTAGCAATGGAACCGGCTCTCCATTTCTTGATTCCACCGTTTCGAAAGCCAAGCCACACCGCACCATCTTTTCCGTCCGTCAGATGATCAAGTTGACCGTCACTCTTTTCAACCACGCCTTTCACTTCAAAAAACTTTTTGCCATCGAAACGATGCAGTGCGGACGCGGTAGCCAGCCAAACTCCATCGGATGAATCGGTGCATATCGCTGTGACAGAGTTTTCAGTCAATCCGTTTGCGGTGCTGAAACGCGTGAACGTACCATTTGAGTAACGAGCAGCGCCGAGAGGTGTACCTAACCAGATATTGCCTTGATGATCTTTACTGAGGTCAGTTACGACGTCATCTGGAAGACCGTCGGCTGTTGTGAAAGTTCGGAACACACCATTCTTTAGGAGAGTTAACCCGCCGCCGTAAGTCCCGATCCACAGTCCTCCTTCGTCGTCCTCCTGAATTGCCCACACTTCGTTGTCCCTCAAGCTCCCCGTTTCGACTGTAAAGGCAGTAAAGCTGGTACCGTTGAAGCGGACTAACCCGTAATCAGTTCCAAGCCAGATGTAGGCGTCGCGAGTCTGGACGATTGCCCGGATTCTTGACTGAGTTAAGCCTTCAGCTTCGCCCCAGAAGTCTATACCGCGCATGTCGGCAGTCGAGGTCCACGACTCGGCTTTGTTCAAGGAGGCAATAGATCGTTGAGTAAAGAAGACTATGGCGCCCAAAAGAACGCAGAGGAAAAGTCCTAATTGTTTTCGAGTTCGACCTTGCAACGACTCTCCGATCCTAAATGGTTCGAATGAGATCGGGTCACGCTAGCTCGCTTGATTGGTGCCGAAGCCGCAAGAAACGTGGCGGTTTGTTTGCCCGTGATTATACCCAAGCCGCCTGCTTTTCATAGGTATTCAAGGCCTCCCAAAGACTGCGGCGCCAGGTCTCGCATTCAGGGAGAGTTCGTTTTACTCCAAAAGTTCTGTCTGGGAACAAATTACTGACAGCTCTTATCAAGTCTCTTGCAACAAGAGCGTCGCAGTGGCAAGGGAGTCAGTACCACAACGCGGTAGCGTGTGGCTCGAGAATACATCTGGGAGATGGTGAGTATCTACGACGAGCCACACGCTACCGCGTTGTGGTACTGACTTTCCTCCCTGCAAGGAAAAGTCCTCACTAAGCAGATCGCATAGTTGAGGCTACACGACTGTGCAATAAGCTCAGCCCCGAAATGGATTAAGGTGATGCCCTGATTCCAACGATGCTTTAGTCCCAATAGGAAATCGCTTCTGATGAACGCATCCAGCCCATCGGAAGTTGCTGAGCTAAACAACACACTTTCAGGCGCTCTCTTCTGTAGGTTCCCAACCTCGAAGTCTAGTCAAACGAGCGCCTGAATTCCGCGTTGTTGCCACGCGCAATCGATGCATTCAAACGAGAAGGAGACAACCATGAACGCGAGAGCTTTGACTAGAACTTTGGCTCTGCTCGTAATATCACTCTGTTTTCTGTACACGCCTTCGATGGCTCAAATCGGCGGCGGTGGAACCATCCAGGGAACTGTAACTGATCCTGGCGGCGCGATTGTGCCGGGCGCGAGCGTGACTGTGACAAACGTCGCTACTGGCGTCGAAACTACCAAACAGACTAATGAGGCTGGCGTTTATGTGATCCCCGCATTGTTACCGGGTGAGTACAAAGTCGTGGCGGTGCTCAAAGGCTTTCAAACATTGATCCAGGAAAAGGTAATCGTCGATGCGCTAAGCACTGTTACCGTGAATCTCTCACTCAAGGTTGGTGAGGTTACTGAGACAGTCACCGTCTCAGAGGCGCCATCACAACTGAACACCTCTGACGCTCGACTCGGCACTACGATCCGAAATGAGTTGTACACAAACTTACCCCTGGCAATGGGGACAGCCGTGGCTGGATCAGGAATTGGACAAGGTCCAAGAAATCCGGGCGCTTTTATTTTTCTGCTACCCGGCGTGACGGAAGGCAATCGTTGGGGGCAGGTCAACGGAGCCCAGGGATTCTCGAAAGATGTCTTCATTGAAGGAGTGCCTGTTACTGATCCGATTCAGCAAGGGGAGGGACGTACTATCGCATTGGGTGTTTCGGTTGAAGCAGTCGAACAGTTTCAGGTCGAAACTAGTGGTACGGGAGTGGAATTTAATGGTCAGGGTTCGGAAAACTACTCAATCAAATCCGGAACAAGTCAGTTTCACGGTTCCGGCTTTGAGTACTTGAGAAACACTGTCCTCGATGCGCGCGGTTTCTTTCCAGCAATTCGTCCCGTTGAACATCAAAACGAGTTCGGAGCGACCATTGGCGGGCCAATCATTAAGAAGAAACTCTTCTTCTTTTTCTCATATGACGGATGGCGTTATCGCGTTACGAGCCCTACGCAGCTTGTTTCAATTCCAACACTGAAAGAACGTACCGGTGATTTCACCGAGCTGGGCGTAAATATCTACGATCCACTGACAACAGTTTGTGTCGGTGGAAACTGCACTCGCACTCAGTTCAGCGATCCAACCCGAGGCACTCCTGGCAATCCACTGGGTTTGAACATCATTCCCGCCGCTCGGCTGTCAGCGATCTCCAAGGTTTACCAAAGTCTACTCCCTACACCGAGTAGCACAGGAGTCGCGAACAACTACCTGGGCCAGGTTCCAGTCGGCTACGACAACAATAGCTACAACCTGAAAATCGATTACAACCTCACGGATACCCAACGACTCTCGGGCCTCTATACTTATGGCAAACGAAGCCAGTCAGGTGCTTACCGAGAAGTTAGTAATGCGTTTCCACAGTCTGCTTTACCTCTGCCTTACACGGATACCCGTCTAGTAGCGGAAATTCCAAAGGTATTTCAGGTTAAGCACAACTGGTCGATCAGCCCGAGTTTGGTCAATCAGCTAAGCTTTGGTTACAACCATTTCTTTGTTCCGATCACCAACGCCACCTCCGATGGCAAATGGTCACAGCAATCCGGGCTTCAAGGTCTACCTCCCGGTGATGCGAGCGATGCTTTCCTTGAAGCAGCATTTGCCGGCACCAACTCGCCCAGTGGATGGCGCGCCGTGAACTCGAGAGACTTCGAGGACAACAACTACAACTACACGATCCAGGACAGCGTTTTGTGGGTGAAGAACAAGCACTCATTTAAGTTTGGTTTCCAGTACCAAAAGACCTACGACAAGGTAAAGAACGATGACACTGGAAGTTTCTTCGTCGCCAACTTCAGCAATAGTCAGACGGCGCAATTCAGCTCTGGCAGCACACTAAACACCGCCACTGGTAACTCATACGCGAGTTATTTGATTGGAGCTTTGAGCGGCGCTACCGTGCTTGAAGATACGGTGTCAGGCTCTACTCCAACGACAGCGCAGTTCAGCACTACGTCTTTCTGGGTTGCTGATGACTACAGATGGAATTCGCGTCTTACGCTGAATCTTGGACTGCGTTACGACTACATGATTCCTTATACAGAGAAGGACGACCACTTCACCTTCCTTGATCCTACAATTCCAAACCCGGCAGCGGGAGGTCGACCTGGCGTTTTACGTTTCGGCGGCAATTACGCTCCAGATGCCATCAGCTGTCATTGCAGTCAAATCGTTAATACCTATCCAAATGCGTGGGGGCCACGAGTCGGATTTGCTTACGCTTACGACGACAAGACGGTTGTGCGTGGCGGTTATGGAATCATGTACACAAGGCGAGGCGCAGTTGGCGGTCGTGAGAATGCTCGATCGGGTTCAGGCTTTACCGGGCTAAACGCGAGTCCAGCACTAGCGGCGCCGAATGGATTCGATCCGGCTTTCTATTGGCAGAACGGAATTCCTCCTTTCATCAAAGGACCAATCTTCGACCAGACTTATCTAACCGGCTTCAACGCGCCGAACGTGACTGGTGGTACTTTGACGTATGCCGAACCAGACAGTCAGCCTCCTCGTTATCAAAACTGGAACTTGTCGATCCAACGCTCACTAACGTCTTCGTTAGTTTTGACTGCGGCGTACGTCGGTAGTAATGGCAAACAGTTGGCAGGAGCGGGTCGTGGTTCCTGGTCGAATCAAATTGATCCTCGTTACCTCGTTCTCGGTAATTTACTAAACCAGACTGCCAACCCGGCAAACGTGGCTGCGGCTGCCGCAATCGTGCCGGGAGTCGCTCTGCCGTTCCCAACTTTCAACGGGACAATCGCGCAGATGTTGCGACCATTCCCGCAATATGGTGGCATCGCCGATCCATACGGTAACGTTGGTCAAACGATTTACCATGCGATGCAAGCGTCTCTTCAACAGAGACTCTCAAACGGGCTGACCTTCAATATCAACTACACCTTCAGTAAATCGATTGGCAACATCTTTGGAATTCGTAGTGCTTACCTGGGCAACCTCGATCGAAGCATTGCCAACACAGATATGCCTCACGTCTTCAACGCGTTTTTCAACTATGACCTGCCGTTCGGGAAAGGGAAGATGTTTGATAGCGGAAACAAGGCAGTCCAGGCAGTCATAAGTGGCTGGCAGTTTTCGGGGATCACCCGGTATGCCTCAGGCACGCCGCTCGGACCATTTGTTGGTAACTGCACGCTGCCTCAAGCCGGCACGTGTTACGCCAACTACAATCCCGCCTTTAGTGGTCCTGTTAGGATAAACGGTGCCTGGGGCGATGGCGATGTGAAAGCGGCAGTGGCAAACGCAACTGCGTTCATCGACAAGAATGCATTCGTTAACGCGGCGGCGTTCACTTACGGAAACACCCCGGTGCTGGGTGCTTATGGTCTTCGCAATCCACACCTGCTAAATACTGACTTGAGCATTTCACGCAATTTCGCGGTTACTGAAAATGTGAAGTTAGTTTTTGGTGCAGACTCATTCAACATCTTCAACTACGTTAGGTTCGGCGGTATCAACACGAACATAACTAACGCTGCATTTGGCAAAGTGACGACGCAGACAAATCTTCCGCGTGTGTTTCAGTTCAAGTTTCGAATTTTGTACTAAAGACTCTTTGACTTGGAGTGCGGTGGCCCGGCACCGCTTTGGTACATCTCAATTCGCGAGACTCGCTTTACCAAAGCGGTGCCGGGCCACCGCACTCCAAGGAGGCGTCTGATTAATTAAAGGCTTGTCGCAGAAATGCAATTGCTTTTGGTGCGTCGGCAGGGAAGTCCGCGGTTTTAGCTTCGATGCTAATGCGCTTGTTGTATCCGATCTTTTTCAAGTTGCTGAAGAACGACGCATAGTTGAACTCATTCCAGACTAGCGGAAAAACGCGGCCCTGAGGATTGGCCATGTGCAAGTGTCGGATATGCTTTGCGACGACGGAAATGACTGCCGGGTCTTCCTTCTCTTCAGCCATGTGATAGAAGTCGACGATCAACTGGATGTTTGGATCGCTGACTGCCTTGATGAGTTCTAATCCTTCAGTCAGATTATTGATGATGTTGCATTCCTGTTTGCGTTGAGCCTCTATTGCCACAGTGATCTTCCTGGCTCTCGCTTCCGGTCCAATTCTTTTACAAAACTCCACCAGTTGTTGCCACGCCTCGTTCTTTGAGAACCCCTCAGGAACTTGTCGAGCTGGGCCACTGCCAAACACAACCACCTGCACACCCAATCGCGATACGCGATCAAAAGCTTTTCTTACGTATCGCATCTGTTCTTCCTTGTCGATCTCAGGTCCGGTGAGTTTGATTCTTGCCGGAATAAACAAATAGGTTACTGGTACTGGAAGTTTCAATTCCTTGAGCTTCCCGACCAGCTTATCGAAATCCGAATCAGAGAGAGCCACGATCTCTGATGTGCTCAGCTCGATGTAGTCAAATCCAGCAGCCTTCGCGGCGTCAATCTCGCTCAGCTTCGCGCAGTACCCAACTTGAATCCGGTTTGAGTTTGCTTGCGACGCGCCAGCAAGCAATACGCTGAGGAGCAAGAGTAAAGGTAATTGGGTTTTCATTTTGAGTCTCAGAGACGCGCTTTACTTCCTTTTTCGAGAATTGGGTCATCCCAGGCAAAAAGTGATCTCAGACTAACTCTCTCAGGGCCATTGGGGAAACTCCCTATCGAGGTTCAGCGATACTCCTAGTTTCGTGAGAAATTCGGTCGTGAGAAACTCGGAGCCCAATTCGGCTTCCTTCAACTGACTACCGTGGCCTCCCACAGTTTCCAACTGAAAGGATCTGGTATTTTGAGCTCCGCACCAATTGAGAAACAGTACGCACTTGAAACTTTTGAGCGAAACAGTCTTCTTCGTCAGCTCATAATTCTCGAACCCGACTTCCTTTTACCGCGTCTCCAGGTCGCTAATCTTGATGTCAATGAAACTATCTACCGCGATGGTGGGCCCATTGATTTCGTTTACTTCCCGGTCGACTCAGTCGTCTCTTCACTTGGTATGCTGCACGATGGCACTACCGTTGAGATTGCTATGCTCGGTAAAGAGTCCATGGTAGGAATGTCAGCCCTACTGGGTACCAACTTCAACCAGTACTGGACACGCATGACTCTGGGAGGCCATCTTGTTCGAGTAGATACAAACGATCTTCAGACCATCTTCAATAGGAACAAGATCGTCGAGCATACAATTCTGAAAAGCTACGTTAACCTCGTAACTCAGATCTCGCAGCGTGCGGTATGCAACGCTCGGCACAGTGTCCCGGAACGCTTTTGTTCCTGGTTGTTAATGACTCACGATCGACTCGGCGACAAGGAGTTGAGACTAACGCAGGAGTTGATTGCCACTCGATTGGGAACTCGTAGAGCAGGGATTACAGTGGCTGCGCACGAGTTGTCTGAAAGAAATGCGCTTGAGTACAAGCGGGGTGTGCTTCACATCATAGATCGGTCGATTGTCGAACGAGGAACGTGTGAGTGTTACTCTGTTCTAAAGCTGACGGCCGAAACATCTGTACCACAAACTGTAGAATTTCAAAGTCGTCCCACCATCGTCCCTCTATTCGATCAAACAGCTCTCGTGACCAGATGGTAGAGCGACGCCTCCTGACCACGTTATTACTTTCACGCACGGGAATCTTTCTTAATCAGGTAAGACCGAGCTTGACTGCGTACTGAATCAACTCCGCGGTTGTTTCAACGCCCAAGTCCGACATCATGTCGTACTTGTACGACTCTGCAGTACGGGTGGAGATGCCGAGCCGTTGAGCAATTTGTTTCATCGTCGAACCTTCACTGAGAAGTCTCAAGACTTCGCGTTGGCGAGGAGTCAGATTCATTCGTTGCTTAGCTGCGGTTTGCGAGCTGGCGGTTTGATTGCCCTCGGTCGCGATTGCCGGGGATATGAACTTATTGCCATCGATCACCTGTCTGATGGCAAATACCAGTTCCTCGCCGGCGGACTGCTTGAGTACGTATGCATCGCCACCACATCGGAACGCCTCCGCTAACAAGCGTGAATCCGCGTGCATGGTTAGAAACACAATCTTGGCCCCAGTGTTAGGACCGAGTTTCCTTACTGCATCTAAGCCGTTTAAGACTGGCATTGAGATGTCGACCAGGATTACGTCGGGCTTGAGCCGCGCCGCTTCCTCGAGTAGCGTTTGCCCATCAGGCACTGTTCCCACAAGTTCAAATTCATCTTCGAGTAAACCGATCAACCCCTGGGCAAACATTTTGTGATCGTCGGCGATTAAGATACGTGTTCGTGTCATGATGTCCTCGCTATTGGAACTCGAGCGATCACGCACGTACCCGATTGAGAATCTGAGCGAATCTCCAAAGAGCCGTGGAGTAGTCGAACTCGTTCTTCTGAACTTACTAGTCCAAGTCCACTTCCGTGCTTGGCCAACTCGATGTCGAAACCATGTCCCGAGTCGGCGACCTTTAGTTCCAGAAATCCGTCCGTCTCTTTCAAAGTAACGTTTGCAGTGGTTGCGCCCGAATGCTTGGACGCATTACGTATAGCCTCAAGCGCAGTTCGGTACACGCATACTGCGACTTCCTGACGAATTGGTGACGTCGTTACCTCCGCTGAATAATTGATCGTGATCTGCTCTTCGTTACCGAATTCAAGGACATAAGACTCCAACGCCTTGACCAGCCCGACGTGATCCAAAATCTCTGGATGCAGTTGGTGTGAAAGTTGTCGGATCTGAACGGTAAGGTCCCGAATTTGACCTCCGACTCGATCGAGTTCGGAGGAAACTGGCTCACTCGCAAAGGGAAGGCGGCGCTTGATGTTGCTGATAGCCAGGCCCAACGCGGCAATGGTTTGACCAACGTCGTCGTGCAGTAGGATTGAGATCCTTCTTCGCTCGGATTCCTGGGCTGTAATGAGTTGTGCCGCTAACATTCGAACTTGCCGGGTGCTTTGTCGAAGTCTCTTCTCGCTCTCTCTTAGGGCTTCAATTGCTCGACGCTCCTCGGTTATATCTCGCACCATACTCAACACATTTTCGCCTTCGGCGCTTACAAGTCGTGCCTCAAAGTGCCGGTCTTCGTCTTCAATTTTGAGCGTGTATTCCATTATCAGCGGCTCGTTTGACTGCTCTACATGTGCGATTAGATCCTTTACTTGTTCTGCCAGTTCCTTGGGTAAAACGTCCGTCGCATTCTTTCCTAAAAATGCATCCGGCGGCATTAACAAACGCTTCTTATCAGGCGTGTAGTAATCCAGATAAAATCCCTCTTTGTCCTGGAGGAACATCATGTCAGGTATGGCCCGAAGAATTGCCTGGTTTCGTTGATTGGTTTCTGCGAGGGCCTGCTCGGTGCTTTTCCTATCGGAGATGTCGGTAACCACACCGAGCATGCGAAAAGGTTTACCAGAAGTAGAGAAGAAAACTTTTCCCTTACTTAGGAACCAGCGAGTTTTACCATTCTCGATTACTCTGAACTCCGTTTCATAAGGATTGCCGTTGGTTATTGCGCCTGATAACGCAAGCTGAACTGGCAGCCGATCCTCGGGATGAATAATTTCATAAAAGGCTTCCGGAGTGATTCGTGAGTTTAGTGAATCTAACCCAAACAGATTCTTCGTCAAGCTTGACCAGGTCACGTCAGTATCATCAATTTTCCAGTCCCACGTATCCATTTGGGCCGCGTTCAATGCCATCGTGAGTCGCTCTTCGTTGTCGCGCGCTACTTCCTTTGCTAACCGTCTTTCCTCGGACACCGCTGCGAGTAAAAACAAAGGAACCGACACGACAATGAGAAAAGCCTGGATCGAAAG
>Ga0207648_10002969_pt1 | contig 17927 bp, 16 predicted proteins | sample KBSMisM32_FD_184310 | JGI IMG/M metagenome (GOLD analysis project Ga0207648, IMG submission 184310) | Miscanthus rhizosphere microbial communities from Kellogg Biological Station, Michigan, USA - KBS Miscanthus M3-2 (SPAdes) (version 2) | ecosystem: Host-associated > Plants > Roots >...
GTTCCGGGGGAATTTTTTACCCGGAGAAAAACCTGTTTCTTTGTCCCCTTAAACCAGCGTAAATGAGTCCCCAGGTTGGAATTATCATGGGATCCGATAGTGATCTTTCAGTTATGCAGGCTGCAGCTGATATCCTGAAGGAATTCGGGATCACCCATGAAGTTACCGTTGTTTCTGCCCATCGCACCCCTTTACGGATGATTGAATATGCGCAAAAGGCCAAAGAAAGAGGTCTGAAAGTGATCATCGCAGGCGCAGGGGGTGCCGCCCATTTACCCGGTATGGTTGCCTCCATCACTCCCCTGCCTGTTATTGGCGTGCCTATCAAGTCTTCCAATTCCATTGACGGATGGGACTCCGTTCTCTCCATCCTCCAAATGCCAAACGGCGTACCTGTTGCTACCGTAGCATTGAATGCAGCAAAGAATGCAGGTATTTTGGCGGCAGAGATCATCGGTTCAGCCGATGATTCTATTTCCCAAAAAGTTTCTGCCTATAAAAACTCTTTAAATAACGAAGTGATTGAAAAGGTTGAGAAAATGAAACAGGCCGGTTGGGAAAACAAGTTTGATTAAGTGATCCTTCTTATCTTATGGCTTTTGGGCTGTAAACCTTGCAAATAAGTATAAATCGCATCCACCTGTTTATCCGTTAAGGATTTCCATTGACCCATTGGCGGACTTAATTTCCTCCCTGAAGGTGTTATTCCCTCCCGCACCGCATTACGAAAATCTTCTTTAGTGAAATTGCCGATCCCCGTTTCCTTATCAGGTGTAAGATTGGGACCGAATATCCTTTTTCCCTCTGGAGTTTTCAGTTTTATTCCACCTGCTAAATATCCTTTTGATTTTTCGGGATCAGCATAATTAAGTCCCATCACTTTGGAAGAATGACAATGATAGCATCCGATCACTGCAACAAGATATTTACCATAGGCAAGAGGATCATTTTCATTTGGCCGTTGAACTCCTTTATTGTAGGGCTGAGGGCTGGCACCGAGCCGGATACCGAATTTACCAACCAGGTTGATATAGGTTTTCCCTACAGTTGTATCAGCTGCAGCAACCGCGGGATCATTTGAGCGGAGGTAAACAATGATATCGTTTATATCCTCGTCGGCCATCATCGGTCGCATCATATAGGGAAGAAATCGGCCCGAGCGGCCAATACCTGTTTTTAACAGGTAGAATAAATCGGCATCGGTATACTTTGGCGGTATGCCATTAGTAGTTGAATTGGTAAGGTTGGCTGAAATCAGGCGACCTGCTATGCGTGGAAGATCATGCAATGGCTTCCCAATAAATTTGTTGACCTTATGATCATAGTGACAACCTGCACAAATATTAAATGCAAGATTTTTTCCTCTTTCAAAAGAATCATTTGATCTGGTAGAGGTGAACTTATCTTCTGTTGTTTTGAAATAAAATTTGCAACCGGCTCCAACCAGGAGCACCAATATGCCGGCAACAACAATTTTGCGTTTGTTGCTACCCAATCCGGATAGGTGTTTCATGCTTTGATTTTGGTTAATTGGACGCTGGCACAGTGGTATTACAAATTCATCAAATATTAAGCCGATAAATAAAGTTTAAGAAGTTTAAACGCTTTAAGAGGTTCAAAAAGTGAATCCTCTGGGATAGAAACCTTTTAAACCTTGTTTTATTTGAATTTCTCCAGGAAACTATCCTTCCTTCGGCTCGCCACTTCTATATTGGTATCATCTTCCATTACGATATACCCTCCCCGACCACGGAAATACTTTTTGATGTAGTTTAAGTTAACCATATGGGAATTATGCACCCGGAAGAAAATACTTTCGGGAAGTATATCCTCAAACTCCTTGATGGTTTTGGTAGTAGTGATCTTTTTGCCGTTTATTAAATGTATCTGAGTATAACTGCCTTTTGCTTCGCAGCGAATTATTTCTTTAAAATCCACGAAGATCAATCCGTCCATGGCAGGTACTGCTATTTTTTGCAGTTCGGTTTGCTTATTGGCAAACTGCTCAAAGAATAATTTAAGTTTTGAACCGGTATCCCTGGATTGAATCTGTTCCGTCACCTTCCTTACGGCCTCAAGTAATTCTTTTATATTGACCGGTTTGAGCAAATAGTCCAATGCACAATACTTTATGGCCTTGATGGCATAGTTGTCGTAAGCAGTAATAAATATCACCTCAAAATCAACCGGGCTTAGCTGATCCAGCAATTCAAATCCGTTGCCATAAGGCATTTCAATATCGAGGAATACAAGTGCCGGCCTGTCTCTACGGATCTGATCAATGGCTTCTTCAACACTGTAAGCCTCCCCGGTTATTTCTATCTGGGGACAAAATTCTTCCAGCAGGCCTCTCAATACCCTGGTGTTTTTTACATCGTCATCTACAATTAACGCTGTGATCATATATTAGGGATGGGTTACATTGTTATACCGGGAAACTGACTGTTACGCGTGTTCCCAGTGGTTCGTTATTCTGATCAATCAGGTCCTGCACCATCAGCTCAATTTTTTGCCGGGTATCCTTATTCATCATTTCTATCCTGTCTGCAGTAACTGACATGCCCCTTGATTGCCTGTCGAAACGCTCACGCATCCTGAATTGGCCTGCTATGAGTCTTCCCACTCCATTATCCTCAACCATACAGATCAATTTGTCATTTTCAAGCCGCACATTAATAATGATCCTCCCTGCTTTATCTTTCCTGTAGCTGATTCCATGACGGATACTGTTTTCTACATAAGGCTGAAGTATCATGGGTGGAATATAATATTCTCCAGATGAAACAGTATCGCTTAGCTGGATAGAATAAACGAACTTTTCTTCCATCCTTGTTTTTTCAAGCTCCAGGTAAGTGGAAAGGTATTGCAATTCTTCCTGTATTGTGATCTCCTGCCTTGTGGAAAAATCAAGTGTTTGCCTTATCAGGCTGGAAAAGGCAGTGATGAATTTGTTGGCACCGATGGTATCCTTTTCCATTACGTATTGTTGTATGGAATTAAGGCTGTTAAATATGAAATGAGGATTCATCTGGGCCTTCAGCGCTTTTTGTTCCAATTCTGTCATCTTTTTTAGCGTATCCGCTTTCCTGGCTTCCTTTTCCCTTATACGTTTGATATAAATGGTTACCACTATCCACACAAAGGTAACGCTCAGCAAAAACAGCATTACCCGGAACCAGGTCCTTTCTTCCAGTAATTGCTCAATGGAAAAATCAATCTGTTTGGTTTCACTCTGAACTCCGAATTTATTGATGGCAGCCAGTTGAAGGGTATACCTCCCCGACGGAAGTGATGGATAGCTCAAAGAAGTTTCACTGGTAGTTTTCCAGTTGCTATCAAGACCTATCAGGCGGTATCTGTAATTAATATGGCCTACCGAACGGTAGGAAATGCCTACAAATTCGAATCGAATATTATTTTTCCTGTGCGGTAATAAGAAGCCGGTAGTGTCATAATTCCATACTCTGTCAGAACTATTGATGGCGGTAATACGAAGATTGCAATCCGAGGTTTGCGAGATATTATTTTCATTGAAATAAGTAATCCCCTGCGGGGTTCCAACATAAATAGTGGCACCATCCACATAAACAGCATTGATGATATCAGAAGCCAAACCATCTGCAGTAGTTAATTTAACTATGCTGAAATTATCATTATTGAATGTTACCTTATTGAGTCCTTTATCAGTTCCTATCCACAAAACATTACCTGATACAAAAATATTCCTGCAAATATTACTGGTCAGGCCGTGTTCCATGTTCAGGTGCATGATCACCTTATTATTTTTCAAACCCACCACTCCTTCACCATAAGTAGCGATCCAATAGATCTCATCATCGGTTTTTGTAATGGCTGATATCCTGTTGTTAAGCAGCTTACTTGTTTCAGCTGGCAGGATCTCACCCCGGGCGTTTATTTCGTATAATCCGGTAAGTGTTCCTAAATAATAATTATCACCATGAGGAAACAGGCAGGTAATACGTTTGGGCCAAAGACGTGTGGCCGTTTTTTGACCATGTTGCACATCTATAACATAACCCCCGGCGGCTGATCCGAAATACAAGACACCGTTCTCTGAAATGACACTCTTCACAGCCAGGGGATATTCAATGCCAGGCAAAGGGCCTTTCAGGGTATGAGCACCCCAATCGGAGCCCACAATCAATCTGCCATTTATATCCTGCGCAAGAGACAGCACCCGCACGTGCTGATAATAGGTGCTGATCTTGAATTTATGCAAAACTTTCCCATTTCTATTCAGTTTCCAGAGCAATGAATGATCGGTACCTATGTATATTGATGAATCTACCTTAAGAATACTGAATACTGATAGCGAGCTTTCATCATCATCAAACTTTATATCCCTGAAGGCAGTTGATCCAAGGCGGAAAACACCTTCCCCCATAGTTGCAAACCACAGATTTTTCTCACGATCTTCTATAACAGCTGTCACTTTGTGCCCGTCCAGGAATTCACCAATTATGCGGTTTTGATTTAGGCTGTACAATATACACTTCGACGCTGCATTAATTACAAAAAGACTATCATTGATCCTGGCTATATTGATGAAGTTTTCGGGCACAGGCATACTACTAACGCGTCCATGAGTCATGGAAATAAAAAGGAGGCTATCCTGGTTTCTTGCCGCAACAAGATCACGACGTAATAAAAACCAGTTGATCGTCCCCTTGGGAAAAAATTTATTACTGCTTTTTATAACAGCACCCCGGTCTACATCAATATCTACAGACATGGCACTCTGGTTTTCCAGTGCCACCGAAATCCGAAATGACCCCCGTTCGTTTAAATAAGCATCATATATCTGTTCCCATTGATTATCCGTAGCTTTCATGGTAATAATATCACCACTGGGTTTGATTATATGCAGAATTAATTGTTCTATGATCAGGATATTTCCCTGCCTGTCTTCCTGTACATCCTTCACCTCTGCAGATATCTTTACCTTGCTTAACACTGGATCATTGGCAGTATTATAGATCCTGCCTTTCCAGTAATAACATATTGAGTTTCTAAATGGGATTGCCCAGACCCTGTTTTTTGAGTCCACAAATAATTTGAGTATCTCATTATCTGGAAGCCCGTCAGTAGTGGTGAAATTGGTAAAGTGAGTGCCATCAAAACGGCTAAGCCCGGTTTCGGTCCCAAACCAGAGAAACCCTTCCTGATCCTGTTGAATATAATAAACAGTAGAACCAGCCAAACCTTCTTTACTATCATAATGGGTGTAACTATATTCCTGGCTAAAAACCAGGCAGGGTGCAAAAAATAGCAGGAGCAACAAAGGTTTACAAACTGTATTCATGAATGGTTAGCAGTTAGGGGGTCATAATGGCTTGATATCGATCACTGGCGTTTTATCCAGCACTTCAAGCGCTTCCACCTGTATCGATCCATTATTAACTGAAGCAACCTTAACGGTATGAATACCTATGGGGTTTGGGCGGTCTGGTGAGCGGGTAGAGAAAAGGAATTCAGGGAATATCTTTATCGACGCGGGAGGTGCATTTTCAGCTTCCTGCAGGGGGCAATCTTCGATTGTTTTCAATTCAGATTGTACTTCTCCAATGAATTGAAGGGAATTCTCCATAGCATTTGTTTATCCCTCAAGATAAGGAATCTATCTTATGCTGTATTTCCTGTCTTTCAGATGGTGTTTTGGAAAGAGATAATGCTTTCTGATATTGCAAGTGGGCTTTGCCGGGATCCTTTTGCCGGTATAATTCTCCGAGCAGGATAAAATAAAAATGATTATTGCCCATCTGGAGGGGTTCGGCTTCTTTCAGCGCGGCTTCTGTTCCCTTTGATCTATATACGGCATAGAGCCTGTTCAGTACTACCGCAGGTGAGAAATTAATGGTCATCAACTGATCATAGAGGGAAAGTATCTCATTCCATTTTTCGGGAGAATCTTCTTTAATGCAATGCCAACAGGCAATGCGGGCTTCCAGATGATAGGAACTTAACTCATTGCCAGTTGCGGACAGATCCAGAAAATGCATACCCTGGCGTATCAGTTCTGCATCCCATTTATTCTTATCCTGGTCCTCATAAAGGATGATATCTCCTTCACTGGATTGCCTTGCATTGAAGCGGGAAGCGTGAAAACACATAAGCGCCAGCAGTGCATTGGTTTTTGGCTGATTGGTTCGTTCATATTCCGTGAGGAAGGTTCCCAGCCTCATAGCTTCCACACAAAGATCCCTGCGCAATATTTCATTTTGCGTCATGGAATAATAGCCCTCATTAAACAATAGGTATATTATATGAAGCACATTATCCAGCCGATCAGTTACCTGATCCTCAGGCGGGAATTCAAGCTGAACTTTTTCGGTTCTCAATTTTTCCTTTGCGCGGAATAACCGCTTATTAATGGTTTCCTTATTGGATAAAAATGCTTCAGCTATTTCATCAATTCCAAATCCGCAAAGTATTCGTAAAGCCAATCCGATCTGTGCTTCACTGGCTATAACAGGCGTACAAATTGCAAAGATCATTTGCAACTGACTATCTTTCATATGTTGATCCGAGAAGTTCAATTCGTCCAGATCAGTGGTTTCTTCTTTTCTGGAACTTAGTGCAGGCAGTATCTTTTGCTGGAAAAGTTTATCGCGACGAAAATGATATAGTGTTTTTTGTTTTGCTACTGTATATAACCAGGCCGTTGGGTTGGGAGGCATACCCTTCATTCCCCAGCTTTCAGCAGCCGTAAGAAAAGTTTCACTAACTATGTCTTCCGCAAGCTCAATATGTTCCAGGCCAAAAAGGCTGCTGATAACAGCAACCATTTTAGCAAACTCTCTTTGAAAGAGTTCTTTCAGATAATTATCGTTCTGCATCTCCCGAATTTAGCCAACATAGAGAGGTCTTATCTCCACGCTGCCGCCCATTCCAAGGATCGGGCAACCATGTGCGAGTGTGGTAGCCTCTTCAAGGCTTTCCGCTTTCAGGATATATAATCCTCCCAGGATTTCCCGGAGTTCTACAAAGGGTCCATCGGTAATTACACCTCCTCCTTTTAAAACTTTTCCTTCTGTGCCAAGTCGAACAGCTGAACCCATCTTACCCTGACTGGCCAGGTCTTCCGCCCAGTTATCCCATTTTTTTGCGATCTCCTGCATATCCTTTGGAGAGACCTTATTAGGGTCAGAAGGCGGACGCCTGAATACTAATGCGAATTCTTTCATATCTGGAAATTTAATAATTCTAATTAAAAATAAGTATTAGTTGATTGTGAATTTAAGCATGCTCTGCATGTGCGCCAACTTTGTAGGAGCCCCCTGGTGTGCGAAATGCAATATTAAAGCGGTTCCAGCAATTGATTGTGTTAACGGCAAGAGTCAGGTCTACCAATTCCGATTCATCAAATTGTGAAATGGCTTCATTATAAACTTCATCCTGCACATCCCCATTGGCAATTTTAGTTACTGCTTCCGCCCATGCAAGAGCAGCCCTTTCGCGATCACTATAAATGGAAGCTTCGCGCCATGCATTTAACAGGTAAAGACGCTGTTCTGATTCACCTTCTGAACGCAGGTCTTTTGCATGCATATCCAGGCAATAGCAGCAACCATTGATTTGAGATACTCTAAAATATATCAGATCTAATAAAGATTTTTCGATGGAGCATTTTGCAAGGTAGGCGCCCAGGCCAAACATGGGTTTAAATACGTTTTGTCCTTGCTGCATTAGATTGATTCTCTGTCTCATCTGTTTAATTTTTAAGGTTAAATGTTTATTTATACCTTAATAATGCTCGGGAAATACCAGATTGGACAGGTCTCCATTATTTTTTTTAAATAGTGGTCACCAACCATAATAATAATTTTTAATACCTGGAAAATTTGCCTGGGGGAAAAGAAATGATAAACCCGTCTCCATGCAAATTCAGACCTTCAAAGAGAATGAAGAATTTGCACGAAGACGGGTTATTAGAAAACAAGAAGCCGTCTACTGTTTAATCAGGTAGCCGAATACACCATCATTTTCGTTATCCGGTCCTGCAGAGAAGTATAATCTTTTTTGATCTACAGTAGAAGTGGATGGAGCGAATGATAATGCCCACAAACCTTCTATTTCAAGCACACGGTTATGCGATTTCAGCTGACCGATAAACTGTCCTTCCAGGCTATAAACATTGATCCTTCCATCACCAAAATTACCAATCAGTATAACAGGATCTTTTGGATCATGATTATCATGACGGTCTGCTGTGTTGCCTTCAGTAGAAGTCTTATTACCGTATCCGCCATGGTCGATATCCTTATCTTCCAGGAATGAAGCAGGTGCACTCACCGCTCCCCATGGGTTATTTAATGTACCACGGGAAGTAAACCGTTTTACAAATTTTCCATCAAAGCCGAATACGCTGACAAATCCTTTACCTACTCCATTTACTCCATGTCCATCCGCTCCGAGTTGTGAATACATCACAAAAAGGTAATCGCCGATCGCCTGGATATTATAAGGGGAATATTCAGCGGGAATGGTTGGATCTTTGAATGTCATTTCTACCCTGTTAAATGCAGTGTCCCATACATCGATCTTCTTTTGTTCGAAATTGGCACCGTAGATCAGGTTCCTTCCATTGTTGGCGCCAATGGCCAATCCTGTGTAACCTGCTCCTGGTGGTACTCGCAATCTTTGAGCAAGATTGCCACCATTCCATCCGGAGATCACGCCATCAAATCCTGAAAAAAGGAATGTTGCGGGACCATTAGGTAACCTGAAGTTCTTTCCGCCAGCGAATACAATTCCGCAAGGCAGACCAGAAGCTGAATCAGTGGGAGAAGGGATCTTTACACCCGGACGGACAATACCACCTTCGGCTGTATACAATTCGCTGACATGTCCGCCTACTGAATTCACCCATGCAATACCATTGGGTGACCAGGCAATGCCAAATGCATTTATGAGTGTGGGATCAACCGTAACCGGGTGATATTCGTTGGTGTTTGCCACCAGGTTAACCACTCTGAAATCACGGAGATCATGTTCATCAATATCAGGTTTGTGACATCCTACAGCCAACCCTATAAGGGTAATATAAAGCCAATAATATCTCCCTGGCTTAAAGCCATCGCTTGTCAATTTGACTTTCTTCATCACTAAGTAAGTTTTTAGGTTAATGATTAAATGCCAGGCGATCAGTTGCAATTCAAAGACTAATCGCCGGCATGTTGAAACAACAACACCATGCGCATGGATAATACGTAAACTTACTTTGTAATAGAAAGATAAAATTCAGGTTTCTTCCCAACGAGCCTACCTGTCTTCCAAACGACGAATAATTACCGAAACTGCTTTTACGATTTCGCTACTCCCTGCTCAATGATTCCAGTGAATGGCTCAATGCAGCTTTAACATCATAGATATAAATGAAAATTTTGGATGTATCAAATTTCATTGTTGAATCTAACCTGATGATATGAAACATCTATTAATTATACTGGTTTGGGTAATAGTACAACCTGCTTTGTGCTGTAAGAAAAAAGATGATCCTCCTCCTATAAACTGGAAAACTTATCTGCCAGGTACTAATTGGACCGGGGAATATAAATATAGTAGTGGCGTTTACGTTGAACCACAACCTTTCTCTATTGCCTTTTCCAGTACATCCTTTACCTGGTATGATATCAAAGGGAATTATACTGGCACCTGGGATGTGATCGACTTTAATAAATTGTCACTTGACTTTACAAGCGGAACTAAATCAGCAGCGGTTATTGGCAAAAATACAATGCTCAATTTTAAGAACCTTACTGTGACCAATTGGGATATGTTATCAATAGATCTTTCTTCTGCTCCGGATCCCTCACAACTTTCTGGTACCAAATGGAGTGGCAAATTGCAAAACGATCCAATGAATCTATCATTCCAGAACACAACTGATCTTCAGGTTTCCTGGGGTTTTCCGTTAATTATGCCTTATTCAGTATTCGGTTCCGGGGTCTATTTTAACAACAAACCGACCGCCTATTTTTTTGGGGTTTTCACTGGCAGGGAGAAGGTATTTAAAGGTGTATCTGTTATAAATGGTATGTACAAAGCCTGGAGTGTAACCAGGGAGTAAATAAAACAGAGTTCCCGCACGGGTAATAAGTGACTTAAACAATTTATTTAACAAGAAACAGATAATATGCGACACTTATTAATTCTCTTCCTATGTATTGTATTACAATCTACATTATGCTGCAAGAAAAAAGATGATCCACCTCCACCAAAAAACTGGAAGGATGAATTACCAGGATCTACATGGGTAGGAGAATTTCGTTATAAATCGGGTGCTTACACGGATTCACAACCATTCTCAATTTCTTTTTTGCAGTCAGATTTTGGTTGGAGCGAACTGTCGGGAGATTATCCTGGTACCTATACAGTAGAAGAGAATAACAAAATATTACTGAAATTTGCTACAGGAAGTTCTATTTCAGCTGAGATAGAAAATAACGAGTGGAGGAACTTTAAGGAGGTTACTCCATTGGGGTGGGAAATCGATAACCTGTCTTTATCAACTAAATTAAAACCTAACCAGCTAATTAACACAATTTGGCAAGGTCAACAGGGCAGCTACCCAATGATATTACAATTCATAAGCTCCAGTCAACTCAAAGTTTCCCGAAATAACGGAGCCTTTGAAAATAAAGATTATTGGATAAAAGGGGGTGGCGTTTATTTTCGTTCTACCGGAAGCTTAGAAAGAAATTTTGGGATATTTGTAAACAATGGGAAAATCTTTAAGGGAATATACGAATTGAAAACATCTTATCTCCCATGGAGCCTGTCAAAATAAAATTATTGCTTACTGATTCGGTAGATATTTCCTGGTTCAGTAACCGCATACAGCATATTATTGGCATAGGCCAGGTCACGGACCCTTTCCCTTTTGTCTTCCATAATGCGTTCCTCTCCCACTACTTTATTATTCTGTATTACCAGCCTGCAGATATGGGTGCTGCTGAGTCCACCGATAAATAAATTATTCTTCCATTCTGGTATGGCGTTGCCTGCATAGAACACCATACCGCTGGGAGAAATTACAGGATCCCAATAGTAAACAGGTTGTTCCATACTGGCTTTTTGTTGAATGCCGTCACCAACCTTTGCTCCACTATATTCTAAACCATAAGTAATAACAGGCCATCCATAATTGCGGCCGGGTTTAATAAGATTCAGTTCATCTCCACCGCGGGGAGCAAATTCTGCTTCCCAAAGATCACCGGTAACAGGATGGAAAGCCAGGCTTTGAGGATTACGATGGCCGTAAGAATAAATTTCCGGCATTGCATCTTTATTTTTCAGGAAAGGATTGCCCGCAACAGGCTTACCTTCTTTTGTAATATGAAATATCTTTCCTAATCCTGCACTTAATAATTGCGCCTGTTTTCTTCCTTCGGGAATGGAACGTTCACCTGCACTCACAAACATATTTCCGTTTTTATCAAATAAGATCCGGGAACCATAGTGGGCTTTACTCTTCAATGAAGGAGTTGCGCGAAAGATAACAGTTGGATTCACAATTGAAGTTTCATCTGCGGAAAGCTGGCCTTTTGCAACAGCAGTGAGGTTGCTCCCATCTGCCTGGGGTTCGGAAAATGACCAGTAAATGGTTTTATTTTTTGAGAAGGAAGGATCCGGTGCCACATCCAGCATGCCACCCTGTCCGCCATCATCTACTGCTGGAAATCCTGTTACCTTTTTCAATGGTTTGCCATCTGCGGAAAAGATGGTCATGAAGCCAGACTTATCAGTAACGATCCATCGTGAATCCGGTAAAAGAGTAATAGCCCAGGGCCTGCCAATATGATCCGCTATCTTTTCAATTTTATAGGGAGTAGTTGTTTTCACTCCTTTGATCCTTGTTTGTCCCGGGAACGACGGTTTGTAATCAGAATTGGCTTGTTTTGTTTCTACAGGCGACAAACTATCAATATGTGTAACCTGAACACTGACAGTTGGTTTAAAATACCAGGCCGACATAAGAATGACTGCGGAAAAAAGAAACAGGAAAATCAGGGATCGCATGGGTTGAAAATTTAATCTGGTAAAATTAAGCAGGCAGAAGTATACTGCCATAATAACCTGCTCATTAGAAGCCGCTAAATGTGCATATCCTGCGGGTTACTCGCCCTATTCTTTGCATTTCCATAACTTTTTTTGGGGATCGTTTGTTTAATTTACAGTAGTCTATGAAAACTATACCTTTCCTGTACATATTTTCCACTTTTTTTGTGACACCTATGATCAGTGGCGCACAGGATCCTGCTAAAGAATCCCTTTCCAGATACAGTTACCCCATTTTTACAGTAACTGGCAAACAGCAACATACCGGTACGGCATTTTTCTTTAAACAGGGGGATACCAGTTTCCTGGTTAGCAACTACCATGCGATCAAAGGAATGAACCCGCTGCAACAGAATATCAATTTCCAGGTAGACAGTCTTTTCTTAAAATACCCGGTAAAAAATTCGGCTGAAACAAAATTGATAACTCTTGATATTAGCGAGGAGGTCACAGGAAAAACGGAGATATTCAGTATGGTCAACCGTATTGACCTGATGAAGATACCTGTTGATCTGCCGGAAGATGCTGATATACATTATATCAATGATTTGATAGATCCTGCTTTAATGGAAGAGGAACCGGAAGAAGTAGTGGTATTCGGTTATCCTACCGGAAGCGGAAGCATACCAGCTTTTTATTCCCGGCAACAAAAACTGGAAGGCAATGTGAATATCAATGGTTTTGCTGATTATGATGCTTCGCTACGTGTAAATTTCCCCGATGCTTCTGACAGTGCGAGAGCCATTTTAAATGGAACATCCCGCTATTATTATTTTATCAAACCTTTTGCTGCGCAGGGATATTCCGGGGCGCCGGTGTTTGGAAAATTCAGGAATGGAAATAACGAACCGGTCTACCGTTTCATTGGTGTGATCTTTGCCGGTCAGCCTGCTACTCGTCAAACCTGGGCTATTAAAGGGAAAGTAGCACTGGAATATTTGCAGGGGGAGATTTTTGAATAACAGGACCGTTATTGGATTTGTTCAGGTCTTAACGCCTCTATATCTCCACTATATGTTCAATATACCTGACCAGTCAGTATGAATTTAATTTCCTCCTGATGGGGCCGCGGGTTTAGACAGGATATCATCATTAGTTACTCCTTTCTTTTTGGATACATTTTCACTCAACTTACCAAAATTCCAGGTAAGCGCCACTGCAAGTGCACGCCTGATCTGCCTGTTTACATTGGTACTGTAGAAATTCTTGTCCTTCGTAATCGTTTCATACTTACGGACCTTATCATAATAGTTTACCGCTCTGAGAGAAACAAGCACCTTATTCTTGAAGATTTTATAATTGACATTTACATTATGCCAGGTGCTGAAAGGATAAGTGGTTTGAATAGTTTGAGGATCTTTCCACAAACCCAGGATCGCACCAATGGAAAACTTATCAGTAAACTGATATCTTGTACTCATGAACATATTGCCTCCAAGCCCGGTATTGGACTGTGATTTATCTGAATTGTTTTTTACCCGGGCATAGCGAACAGAGCCATTCACGAAATAGGTCCATTTAGGCGAGAACTTTGTATTGAGATTGATATTGAGACTGGATTGTACTTCTTTACCAATATTCAGGCTGGTAGTCCTGGAAATTCCCGTTGCCGGATCAAAAAAAGTATATTGAAGGATCTTGTTTCCACTATAGCTTCCTTCCAGGTTAATGCCGGCAAATGTATTTCCCTTTCCAAACCTGATAGCAGCATTTAGCGCATGAACAGTTTGTGGCCCAAGTTCCGGGTTGCCGTAAGAAATATTCAGGGAATCATTATTATTAATAAAGGGATTAAGATCATAAATATATGGGCGTTGCAATCTTTTCGTGTAACCAAATACAAGTGTGGTGACCTGAGTTACGCGATTGGTCCATTGGATATTGGGAAGAAAGGTTGTATAATCATTGGTCACCTGGGTTTTGGAAGTAACGAAATTGCCGTCCACATTAGTGTGTTCCACCCGTCCTCCTACTCTTAGGGTGGATTTTTTGAACCGAATGGTATACATGCTGTAAAGACTCAAAACGTCCTGCTTATAATCGAAATAATCTGTATTGGATGTATTGGTTTTATAGTTATCCGTCTGATCATATTTGATGAGACTTTTAAAATCAGAATAGGCCTGGCGAATAATGGCTTTTACTCCACCCTCCAGCTTTGTTGTTTTAGTGAGAGGAATACTATTATCTGCCTGAATCGTATATTGATTATTGCGGGCAAAACTATTGTTAATGAGAAAGCGATCCGTCCCGGGATTATCCTGGAAACTATTCAGTTTAGAGTCATTTTTCCCAAATTCTCCCAGGAAGCGCAGGCTGAATTCTCTTTCTTTATTCTTTTTGAAATGCTTTATATAATCACTGCCCACATTTACGCCAGGGTTATCGCTCTTGTTTGTCAGGTTATAAAAGCTGGTAGTTGAAGAGGCTGCTGCAAAATCAGTAGTGATGGTTTGTGATGAAAGAGTTGTGCTGTTCCAGCTATCTATATTCGTATAAACACTGAGTGTATTCAGACTATCCATTTCCCAACTTAATTCTGCGTTACCGAAACTCCAGCCGGCACTGTTCCGCTGGTTGCCATCCAGTGTTCTTTTGGCATAAGCGGTTGTAACTGCTGGAATTGTTGTGTTGATATTACGTTGTGATACCGGATCCTGGAAACCCTTATCAAAAAATACACTCAACCCAATTTTCCCCAGTTTTGCATTTCCATTCACGGAAAAGTCATAGGTTTTGTCGCTTGTCCTGGAAAATGAAGTAAGCGTACCATTATATCCAGCTACTTTTTTCTTTGTAATAATATTGATCAGGCCTCCTATGCCCTCTCCATCATATTTGGCAGATGGAGTAGTTATAACCTCGATTTTTGAAATGAGTGCACCAGGAAAGCTTCGCAATGCTTCTCTTACATTCCTGGCAAACATTGATGTTTCTCTTCCGTTCAGTAAAACTTTGAAATTGGATTTGCCATTTACTTTCACATTATCTTCACCATCTACCTGTACAAATGGAGTTTTACGCAGGATATCGATAGCGGTTTCCGTTTTTGTTGCAGGATCATCCTCAACATTAAATACAATCTTATCATCACTCTGTTCTATCAATGGCCGCTGGGATTTCACCACCACTTCTTTTAGTAATCCTGTTGCCCTGGATAATTGTACGGCTTCAACCTGCATATCACCTTCCCTTGTTGCAATATTGAGAGGTACTCTTTTTTCAGTAAAGCCGGTATGATTGAAGGAAAGTATATAAGTACCTGTGTCGGGCTTATTTAATTGCCAGGTTCCGTTTTCTGCTGAGATTGTGGTTTGAAGAGTGGTGGTATTATTCGGTTTGAACAGACGTACAGTCACCAGTGCCATTGGCCTGGTACTGTCTGAAACAGTACCCGTCAGCTTCAATTTTGTTTGTGAAAAGGTAACGATGGGCAGGAAAAGAAAAGCTGCCTTTACCAGAATGGATACTAGTATCTTCTGCATGGCCATTAGTCGGAATTGATTAGGAACCGAAAGGTAGGAAACTTTTCGTATTTCTCTGGCTTATTTGATGAGCGGCAGGCTCAACCCGTAATCAGCGGCAAGACTGTCTGATTTGTACATTACGAAATTGTTAAGCTGGAATTTCCCGGTTCCTGAAAATATCCAGGAGGACTCTTCTTGCAGCATGATACCCACAGAACCCATGAACGCCGCCTCCGGGCGGTGTTGATGCGGAACATATATATATGCCATTTGCAGAAGTACGATAAGGGGAATATTTTAAAACAGGCCTGGCAAATAACTGGCGAATGGTATTGGCCCCTCCTACAATATCCCCTCCTATATAATTAGGATTATAATCTTCTATTTGTTGAGTATTCATTGTATGCCTTCCAATGATACTTTCCCTGAATCCGGGAGCAAATCTTTCTACCTGTTTTTCAATTATTTCCGTCATGTCTTTAGTGGATCCATTGGGCACATGGCAGTAAGCCCAGGCAGTATGTTTCCCCTGCGGTGCCCGCGAATCATCAAAGATGCTTTGTTGTGCTAACAAAACAAATGGTGCGGAAGATTCACTTCCTTCCCATGCAGCCTTTTCTGACGCCCTGATCTCCTTTATGGTATTGCCGATATGAACGGTTCCTGCTAACCGGCATTCCCGAGCCGTAAAAGGTATGGGAGCATCCAGGGCCCAATCGATCTTGAATACACCCATGCCATACTTAAACCTGGTTAATTTCCTTTTATAACTACCCGAAAAATAATTTCCACTAATCTGTAGCAATTGCCTTGGTGATACATCAAATAACACGGCATAACAGGAAGGCAATTGCTCCAAAGACTTTACATAAAATCCGGTTTCTATTTTTCCGCCAAGTGAAACAAAATATCCTGACAGTGCACGGGCAATAGATTGTGATCCGCCCTTCGCCATAGGCCACCCTCCTTTATGTGCTGCAGAGCCCAGCACCAACCCAATGGCTGCTGTTCCTGAGTAATTTAATGGTAAGGTGGAATGAGCTGTAACACCTGCCCATAAGGCTTTTGCTTTTTCTGTCTTAAACCGTTTGGCAATTGCATTAGCTGATCTGATTGCATTACTTCCAAAACGGGCGAGTGTAAAAAAATGATTTGGAAAATGCAAGGGGGCGAATAGATCGGGTTCAAGATATCGCCAGTCACGGATCACCGGTTCCATTAAATTCCTGTATGCCCTTCCATCTTCTCCTAATGCTTCCACTGTTTCATCCAGGGAATTATAGGCAGCTCCTGCTGTTTCATCATCCAGCGGATGAGCAAACGCAATGGGTGGGGTTATATATTCCAGTCCAAAATCATGAAGAGGTAAACTTTGAAAGAAACCGGAATCGGATGCCATTGGATGTATGGCAGAACAAACATCATGTTTAAATCCTGGCAGTGTCAATTCTTCAGTGCGCATGCCGCCACCGATAGTATTTTTTGCCTCCAATAGTAATACTGATAATCCTTCCCGCTGCAAGGTTATGGCGGCTGATAAGCCATTTGGTCCTGATCCAACTACTATTGCATCATAATCTTTTTTGGCCACCTATATGATTATTTTCATTCCCGGCAAAGCTAAACCCAATCATGGTAACAATCTTAAATAAAAAAGGGTCCGGCTTCGCCGGACCCAAAAAATCAACCGTCATTATGCTAACCTATTCTTAAAGTCGTTAGTTCTTAATTCTTAATTAACCGCTGAATGGTCTTATTACCTGATTTCTCTTCTGTCATCTCCAGGAGATACACTCCCGCGGCCAGTCTTTCAAATTCATTCAGGTTAATTTGTGATATACCTTTAGATACTTCCTTACGCATTTGCTGGAGCGCCTTACCACTCACATCCATCAGCCTGATACGGAACGCTGTTGCCTTCTCGGTATTAACAGTGATAGTGATGTTTGAATGGAAAGGATTGGGCCATGCATTTACCTGCATCTGGGCTGACAATCTCACTACAACTACATTACTGTATTTTGTTTTGCCATCGATATCAACCAGCTTAACACGGTAATAGATAGCTGATGTTTGCTGTACCAGACCTGCAATATCATCTGTCATCTGGTAATTTGATTTCACAGCACTTGATCCTGCAGCCTTCACCTGTTTACCTACTGGCGCATAGTCTTTATTGTTAATGCTCCTTTCTACGATGAAGTGACTGGTATTTTGTTCTGAAAGTGTTGACCAGCTAACGGTGGATACATCTCCACTCAGGGTAGCTGTTGCCTGTAATCCTTCAGCAGGAAGCGGCCTCAGCCAGATCAGCTTGTAAGTAGCTGGTGTTGGGTCCTTCATCATGGCAGCATCCACATAGGAGTAGTTAAATGTTAC
>Ga0207648_10002974_pt1 | contig 17907 bp, 19 predicted proteins | sample KBSMisM32_FD_184310 | JGI IMG/M metagenome (GOLD analysis project Ga0207648, IMG submission 184310) | Miscanthus rhizosphere microbial communities from Kellogg Biological Station, Michigan, USA - KBS Miscanthus M3-2 (SPAdes) (version 2) | ecosystem: Host-associated > Plants > Roots >...
ATGTCGTGGTTGCGACCGAGGACGCGCGGGCCGAGCTTCTCGCTCATCCCGAAACGCATTACCATCTGCTTCGCGGTATGCGTGACCTTCTCGAGGTCGTTCGCAGCGCCGGTCGTCACCTCGTTGAAGATGATCTCCTCCGCCGCGCGACCGCCGAGCGTCATCGCGAGCTGATTCATCAGGTTCTGCTTCGTCGTCAGATAGCGATCCTCACGCGGGAGCGAGATCGTGTACCCGAGCGCCTGACCGCGACCGATGATCGAGATCTTGTGCACCTCGGACTCCTGGTCGAGGAAGAACCCGACGATCGCGTGCCCGAGCTCGTGGTACGCCGTGATCTTGCGCTCGGTCTCCGAGAAGAGGCGCGTCTTCTTCTCCGGGCCGGCGATCACTCGCATGATTCCTTCCTCGAGCTCCTCCTGTTCGATCACCTTCTTGCCGCGGCGCGCTGCGAGCAGCGCCGCCTCGTTGACGAGGTTCGCGAGATCCGCGCCGGTGAACCCGGGCGTTCCGGCGGCCAGCGTGTCGAGATCGATCTCCGACGCGAGCGGCTTGCCCTTGGAATGCACCTCGAGAATCTTCTTCCGCCCGTTCCGGTCGGGACGGTCTACGACGATCTGGCGATCGAAGCGACCCGGGCGGAGCAGCGCCGGATCGAGGATGTCGGGCCGGTTGGTCGCGGCGATCAAGATGATGTTGTCCTTCAGCTCGAACCCGTCCATCTCGACGAGGAGCTGGTTCAGCGTCTGCTCGCGCTCGTCGTGCCCACCGCCGAGGCCGGCGCCACGGTGACGGCCGACCGCGTCGATCTCGTCCATGAACACGATGCACGGCGAGGCCTGCTTCGCCTGCTCGAACAGGTCGCGCACACGCGACGCGCCGACGCCGACAAACATCTCGACGAAGTCGGAGCCGGAGATGGAGAAGAACGGCACGCCAGCCTCGCCTGCGACCGCACGCGCGAGGAGCGTCTTACCTGTACCGGGAGGCCCGTACAGCAGCACACCCTTGGGGATGCGCGCGCCGAGCGCCTGGAACTTCTTCGGGTTCTCGAGGAACTCCTTGATCTCTTGCAGCTCCTCGACCGCCTCCTCGACGCCAGCGACGTCCTTGAAGCCGATCTTGGGCGAGTCCGGCGTCATCCGCTTCGCGCGCGACTTGCCGAACGACATCACCTTCGAGCCGCCGCCCTGCACCTGGTTCATCAGGAAGATCCAGAAGCCGAACAGCAGAACGAACGGGAGCAGTGAGGTCAGGATCGACCACCAAGGCGATGAGCCGACGCCCTTCGAGTCGAACTGCACGCCGTGCTTGTTCATCGCGGCCTGCAAATCTGCGGCCGACTGGTCGCTCGGGTAGTGGACCGACCCCTTCTTCCCGTCCTCGAGCGTGTAGTTGAGCTGGTTCTTATTCGGGTTGAAGACGATCTCCTGGAACGCGCACGGGGGCTGCGTATCGCAGGTGTCGATCTTCTGCTGCACCTGTGAGAGGGTCAGCTTGGAGCTCTGGGCGCTCGAGTGCCCGCCCAGGGTCTGAAGTGCCAGCCAGACGAGGGCCGCGATGATGACGAGCGGGAAAAGCGCGCTGCGGAAGAATCGGTTCACTAAGCCTCTTTCGGCAGGGTACCAGCCTCGGTTTGAGCTACAGCCCCCCGAACGAGGCGGATTTCAGTGACCTGGGGGCACCAGCTCCAGGTCTAGTACGCCCACGTAGGGCAGGTTCCTGTACCGCTCGGCGAAATCGAGCCCGTAGCCGATCACGAACCGGTTCGGAATCTCGAAGCCGATGTAGCGCACCGGAACGTCTATTTCGCGCCGATCCGGCTTGGTCAGGAGGGAGCAGACCTCGAGGCTGGCGGGCTCCCGGGCCTCCAGATTCCGCATCAGATAGGAGAGCGTCAGGCCCGAATCGATGATGTCCTCGACGACGAGGACGTGGCGGCCCTCGATGTTGATGTCCAGGTCCTTGAGGATTCGGACGACTCCGGACGAGTCGGTCTGGGCCCCGTAGCTCGAGATCGCCATGAAGTCGATCTCGCACGGAATCGTGAGCGTCCGCATCAGGTCGGCCATGAAGAAGACGGCGCCCTTGAGGACGCCGATCAGCAACAGGTCCCGGCCGGCGTAGTCCGCCGAGATCTCCTCCCCCAGCTCGACGACGCGCGAACGAAGTCGATCCTCTTCGATGAGGATCTCGCTCACGCCGCGCTCGAGCTCAGTCTGCGACACGCTCGACGAGCACTCCTTCCGCCTCGACGATTCCGGGAACGGCGACCACGTCGTCCCCCCGCACGACGAGCGGCCACGACTCGCGTGCGGAACGGGGGATCTTCGCGTCGACGAACACGTCCTGGATCTTCTTCGATCTCCCGGCGAGCCGATCGCCGGCACGCCAGGCTCGTACCTTAAGGCCTGGGAGCTCCGAGGCGATCCGCCACTCGCCCCAGCGCACCTCGCCGCTGAGAGCGACCGGCGTCTGTTCGACCCAGACACGGTCGTACTCGCGCACCGCAGTCAGGCCGCCGCCGAGATCGAGTCGCTTCGATCCGGCCGTCGAAGCGAGCAGTTCGTCGAGCGCGGACGGCCGGTCCTCCACGAGTCGCAGCAGATTCCGGTCGGCGCCTGGATGCAGCTCACGCAGGCGCGGCAAGATCTCCTCGCGAATAAGCCCGCGCTTCGTGTCGCGGTTCGACTCGTCGGTGCGGAACTCGATGCCCTCTGCACGGCAGTACGCCTCGGTCTCCTCGCGCCACAAGGTCAGGAGAGGACGCACGACGCCGTCCTCCCGCCGCGGCTTGATCCCCTTCGCCGCGCCGCTCGCGACAAGCCGGTAGAGAACGGTCTCGACCTGGTCCGAAGCGGTGTGCCCCGTCGCCCGCAGCCGATCGGTCGCGAACGAGTAGCGGAGGTCGCGCCAATCGTCCTCGGTCGCCCCACCGGGCGCGTCCACCACTTCTGCACCGAAACACTCCGCGCAGAAACGCGCGTCGTCGTCGGAGTCAGCTCCGCGCAGTCCGTGGTTCACGTGCAGCGCCGAGACGCGATAGCCGAGCGCCGTCAGCACATGCCAGAGGCACGACGAGTCGGCGCCGCCCGAGACGAGGCAGGTCACGGCCCCACCCGGAGGGATCAGCTCCTGTTGCCGAATGAACTTCTCGACGCTGTCTCGCAGCACACACACAGGGTAGACACCGAGGGATTTCAGGTCTTCGGGCCAGGGCCGATAATTTCCCTATGGGGACGTTCTTCCAGGCATGGCGCCGACGCCAGGCGGAACAACAGGCGGCCGAGTGGACGCAGGAGCAAGAGGAGGCCCGCCACGCGGTGGAGGAGCTTCCAGACGTGCTCCGTGAGCAGGCGCGCCGCGCGGTCGACACGTTGCTCGAGGGACGGGACGAAGAGGTCGCGGGCGCCCTCGAGGACCTCGACCAGCTACTCGAGCCGCACCCTCAGTTGCGCGACCGCTTCTTCCGCCTCCGCGTCGTCGATGACGCAGTCGAATTCCTTGACCCGGGTGAAAGCTGACGCTTTCACCCGGATTTCGTTACGGCGCTTCGCGCTGAACGTACGCGGGCGAAGCCCGCGTACCCCTACGGTGTGTCCGCGTGGCGATTGTTCCCTTCCGTGTGCGCACGGGCGCTACGCGGCCGCGCCCGCATCAGTACGCCTGCGGCTAAGCCCGGCTCCGCCTGGTCTTAGCCTTCGGCCTTGATGGTCCGGTTCGGACGCGCGTTTGCAGACAACACCGAGGGCCGGAGCTTAGAGCTGGCGTAGCCGCTCTAAGAGGAGGCCGGACTCACGCGGGCCGGGACGCGAAGCGCCACGGCCCGTGGACCACACCAGACGCTAACCAAAGACCCCATAAGAGTGCGCGGGCTCCGCCCGCGCACGCTGACCCGCAAAGCGGGCGTCCCAATTCCCACGCGAAAGCGCAGCTTTCGCGTGGGCTACAAGAGGGGGGAAACGTCGCAGCCGCGTTTGGCAAGCGCGGGCTGTGCCTTCGCGAGCACGTCGTGCGCGAAGTTGGCAAGACCGTACGAGCGGAAGATGTACTTGCCGGGATCGTGGTGGTGCTTCTCCGCAGCGATCGCGCGCCCGTACTCGAGGAACATCGCGCGAAGGATCGTGCGCGTCTTCGAAAGAGAAGGATCGCTCGGATTCGTGTTCGCGAGAGTCGTCACGGCCGAGTCGGTCTGCTCGAGCACGTCGTCGGCCTTGGCGTCGCCCTGCAGGTAGTCCTGTGACATCGATCCAAGGGCAGCCATGTTGAGCTGCGCAGCGCCGAGGAACTGCCGGTCGGTGGCCGAGCAGGTGTGGTTCACGGCGGCGTTGCCGTTTCCACCAGGGAGGAGGACCAGGAACCCCGTGACGAAAAGCGCCACTGCGAGTCCCGCAGCCGCAGTGATGCGGGGCTTCACACCCCCTTTGTCGGCCCGGCCCGAGGTGAGCCTCCATCACCCGTTTGGGTGGGTGGGATCCTATGTCGCAATGCGTACGAGGCGAGTTGCTGGGCGGCCCAGCGGCCGATCCAGAGGAAAAAGGCAAGGCGGACCAGGCGCCGCACCTCAGAAGATCAGCGAGCGGTAGGACCCGTGGCGCTGCATCCCGACCGTCTCGTAGACGTGGATTGCAGGTGCATTCTCCGGTCGTACGAAGAGGCAGACGGTCGGCACCCGCTCGAGCAGGAGCCGGCAGAGGTCCCGCATCCCGCGCTGCGCGTTGCCCTTGCCCCGCGCGACCGGGTCGACCCAGACCTGCTGCACCTGCACCGCGGCCGGCGTCCACGCCGAGGCCTCGGCCTTGAAGAGGATCGTGCCGTGCTCCTCCCAGATCCACGAGCGCCCTTCTTCGATCTGAGAGCGAGTCCGCCAGCGGAAGGCTTCGGGGTCATCCGCCAGCGGGTCGACGCCGATCTCCTCCTCGTGCGCCGCCGCGCACGCCGGCAGCAGGAGCTTGAAGTCGTGGTCCGTCGCCGGCCGCAATCCCGTTTCGCCGGACGGCGGCGGCTCGGAGATCGCGTAAACAGGCTGGCCCGGCCGGTCGTCGCGCGGCCTCGGCATCAGCGGTGCGAGCTCGTCCCAGAGCTCGTCGACCGCGCGATCGTCGCCGATGATCATCCGGGCGCGCCCTCTCGCGGCCGCATGCGCGAAGCGGCTGCAGTCCTCACCCGCCGGGACGACATTTGCGCCCACGTGGCAGAGCGCGGTGAGCCGCCCGTTCGCCGTGAAGCCGGTGAAGCGGCCGAGCCGGCGCCGCGCGACGTCCTCGAGGAAGACCCGCTCAACGGGATCTTCGGCGCAGAAATCGAGGATCTGACTCAGCCGAGGCTCGATCGCCTTCCTCACGACCCGAATGGTCGCATGACGGCCCGAATGGTCGCACGGGTTAGGCTCCCCAGCCATGCCGATCCACATTCGAGCCGAGCCGGGCGAGTACGCGGAGGCCTGCCTCCTCCCCGGCGACCCGCTTCGGGCCAAGTACATCGCAGAGACGTACTTCGAGGACGCCGAGGAGAAGAACTCCGAGCGCGGCCTGCTGGGCTACACCGGTACCTACGAGGGCAAGCGCGTCTCCGTGCAGGGCACGGGCATGGGCTGCCCCGGAGCGACGATCGTCTTCGAGGAGCTGATCCAGCTCGGTGTGAAGAAGCTGCTCCGCGTCGGGACCTGCGGCGGGCTACAGGCTCATCATGAGCTCGGGGACCTCATCGTCGCGCTCTCGGCCGTAGCGGACGACCGCACCGCCGACCATCTCGTCGGGGGCGAGCCGCACTGCCCGACCGCGAGCTGGGAGCTGATCCACGGCGCGGTGCACACCGCGAAGCAGATGGGCCAGTCGATGCACGTCGGCCCGATCGTGTCGAGCGACGTCTTCTACAACCCGGACGCGAACCAGTACGAGCGCTGGTCGAAGCGTGGAGTGCTCGCCGTCGAGATGGAGGCCTCCGCGCTCTTCACCGTCGGCGCGCTGCGCGGAGTGCAGTCCGGTTGCCTGCTCACTGTCAGCGACATCGTCGTCGAGGGTGAGTTCAAGCGGATCACGGACGACGAGCTCCGCGCTGCGGTCGACCGGATGACGCTGGTCGCGCTCGCGACGGTCACGGCAGACGAGAAGCACTGAAGACCGTCTTCCTCGTCAACCCGGCGTCGGCCAACGGCTCGACGGGTAGGCGCTGGCCGGAGATCTCGCACCGCGCCGCGGCGGCGGGCCTCAACGGTGACGTTCTCTTCTCACGAGCAGCGGGAGAGCTGACCGAGCTCACGCGGCGGGCAGCGGACGAAGGCGCAGAGCGGCTGGTCGTCGTCGGCGGCGACGGTTCCGTACACGAGGTCGTCAACGGGATTGCGCAGCGCGATGGCGTCGAGATCGCCGTGATCCCCCGCGGCACCGGCTGGGACTTCGCCCGCTCGCTCGGCATCCCGCACAATCCGGACCGGGCGATCGAGGTCGCGCTCTCCGGAACCGTCCGCACGATCGACCTCGGCCGCGCGACCTACCGGCGCTGGGACGGGGCCGACGGAAGCTCCTGGTTCGCGAACGTCGGCAGCGCCGGCATGAGCGGCGCGATCGCGCAGCGTGCAAACGACACGACGAAGGCGCTCGGCGGGAAGGTGTCCTACGTCTGGGCGACGTTCGCCGTCTTCGCGCGCTGGTCGAACAGCGAGGTCGACGTTTCGGTGGGCGCCGAGAAGCGCCGTGCCCGCATGCACGACGTCGTCGTCGCCAACGGGCCGTACTTCGGCGGGGGGATGAAGATCTGCCCGGACGCAGCCCTGGACGACGGCGCGTTCGACGTGTTGCTGATCGGCGACCTGACGAAGCGGGATCTCCTGCTCACGATGCCGAAGATCTTCCGCGGCACACACCTGCCGCACCCGAAGGCGGAGCTGCTCCGCGGAGCGGACGTGCTCGTCGAGTCGGGCGACCCGCTGCCGATCCAGCTCGACGGCGAGCAGCCGGGCACGACCCCGGCTCGCTTCGAGGCCGTGCCCCGGGCGCTGCGGGTCCGGGTCCCGGGCTAGCTGCCGGCGCTGGTCTTGCGCGTGGCGGTCCTCTTCCGCGAGCCCGAGGATGCCTTGCGGGACTTGGTCGAGGTCTTGCCCTCGAGCTTGGTGAGACGCCACTCGATCGCGCTGAGGCGCCGCTCGAGCCGGTCGATCGTGCGCACGCTCTTCTGCAGCTCGTCGACCCGTTCCTTCAGCGTCCCGAGCGTGCCGACCACCCTGTCGGCGGCGGCGATGCTGGCGATTCTCTCGAGCACCTCCTCGCCTGCGCCGGCGAGACGTTCAACGATGTTCTTCTGTCTGGATTCAGCCATGGGCCCTATCGTGCCAGTTGCGCTCGACAGGCGTCGTGCCTAGCCTCGGCCACGTGAAAGGGATCGCCGTCCTCGTCGCCTCGCTGGCGCTCGTCGCTGCTTCGGCGGGTGAGGCGAAGCGGCAGCCGGTGACGGTTCGGGTGCTGACGCGAAACCTCTACCTCGGCGCCAATCTCGACTCGATCCTGCAGGCCAAGTCGTTCCACGAAGCGTTCCTTGCGGTGGAGGCAGACTGGGCCCAGGTCCAGGCCAACGACTTCCCGACTCGCGCCAAAGCGATTGCGCGCGAGATCGCACAGACGCGCCCCGACTTCGTCGGCTTCCAGGAGCTGACCCTCTACCGGACGCAGTCGCCGGCCGACCTCACGGTCACGCCGGCGACGACGGTCGCCCTCGACTATGCGGCGGAGCTGCGCAAGGCTCTCGCCGCACGGAAGTTGCACTACCGCTTCCTCGGAATCGGCGGCGGGACCGATGCGGAGCTGCCGAGCGGCGATCCGCCGACGATGGACATCAGGCTGACGCTCCGAGACGCCCTGCTCGTCCGGATCGACAAGAAGATCAAGATCAGGCGCGTGCGCACCGGCCTGTACCCCACCACGACGCCGCTCTTTGCCGGATTGGTCACGGCGAGGCGAGGCTGGGTGCTCGCCGATGCGACCGTCGGCGGCCGGACGTTCCGCGTGATCACGACCCATCTCGAGTCGTTCAACGACACGTCCCAGGTCGCGCAAGGGCAGGAGCTCGCGCAGGGCCCCGCGGCGACGAGCCTGCCGACGATCCTGCTCGGCGACCTCAACTCACGCGCTGACGGAACCACGACGCCAACGCATGCGAACCTCCTCGACGCCGGCTTCAAGGATGCGTGGTCGCAGGCGCACCCCAACGACATCGGGCTGACCTGCTGTCACGGCGACGATCTGCGCGAGCTCGGCGGGCCGTTCTACAGCCGCATCGACTACGTCCTGCTGCGCAACGGCTTCCGCGGCGTGGCCGCCGGGATCGTCGGTGAGGCTCCCGGTGACCGGGTCGGCGGGCTCTGGCCTTCCGACCACGCCGGCGTCTGGGCCAGAGTTCGACTTAACTAGACGCGGATCAGGACGGGCGTGCCGCTGAGCGTCAGCCTGAAGAGCTTCGCCATGACCGGGTTGGGGATCCTGATGCAGCCGTTCGAGACGGCCTTCCCGATCGACCAAGGCGCGTTGGTCCCGTGAATGGCGATCGGCCCGCCCTGCGTCCAGCCGGTGAGCACGTTCGAGAACGCCGAGACGCCGACCGCTCCCGGACCGAACGGGCCGTTCTTGTCGCTCGGGATGAGGCGCTGGTTGACGTAGAAGCTGCCGGTCGGGGTGGGCGTCGCAGGGGCGCCGATCGCGGCCTTCGAGCTCAGGACCCTCCGGCCGTGGTCGAAGAGCGTGACGCGCTTCGCGGAGAGGTCGACGACGATCCGCGTCGTGACCCGCTCGACGTCAACCTGCCGGGCCGTGACCCACGCCGTCATCCCGTTCGGGCGCTTCGGGATCTGCACCAGGTACTGCCGTGGCTTGCAGCCGGCATCCACGCGGGCGCCGCGGATCCAGAAGATCGTCGGCACCCCGTTGACGTTCAGTTTCCCGAACCGGGCAAAGGCGCGGGCCCCCGGCAGGCGGTAGACCGCGGCGTGCGAACGGACGACCGCGGCATAGGCGAGCTCGGGCGAGCCGAGCCTCGTGACCGAGCCGGCGGTGCAGGTCTTGCTCTTCGCCACGGGAATGACCTGCGCGGCGGCCTGCTTTTTCGCACCATGACCGCCGCATCCCCCCAGCAGGGCGAGCCCGATCACCGGGATGGCAGCCGCCAACCGCACGTGCCAGAGATTACCGCTGTGAAGAAGGTGTGCAGATTTCGTGTCTATTTGCCGACAACAAGGCTGGCGGCCGAACGTCTCACTACTGTGAGGGACACGGAAATGACTCTGATGCGTAAGCACAAGCACACTGCGGTCACGGTTCACGCACTGCGGCAGCGCCATGGAGTTCCGTACCACGTCGAGCGCAAGGTCTGTTCCGACTGCAAGCGCCTCCTCGACGAGAAGTTCATCAAGCGCGCCGCGGCGTAACCGAGCTCGACCGCTTCCAACCGCCGTAGAGTGCGGCGCATGGAGGGATTCCATTTCAGCACCGAGGTAGCGGTGAGGTTCGCCGAGACCGACGCGCAGGGGGTCGCGCACAACTCGAACTACCTCGTATGGTTCGAGGTGGCAAGGGTCGCCTACCTGGCTGAACACGCCGGTGGCTACTCCGCGATCCGCGACCAGGGGGTCGAGTCATTTGTGCTCGAGTCGCACGTCCGCTACCTCCAGCCGGCGCACTTCGACGACCACCTGACGATCCACGCACGGGTCGGCGAGCTCCGCGGCGCCCGCTTTCGGTTCGAGTACGAGATCACGCGCGGGGGCGAGGCGATCGCCGACGGTTGGACCTCCCACGCCTGCGTCGACGCGAAGACACTGCGGCCGATCCGGATCCCGCAGAACCTCGCGGAGGCGATCGCTAGGGCCGAGGAGTCGTCGTAGTCTTCGTCGTGGTGGTCGTGGTCGTCGTCGTCGTGCCGGTCGTGGTCGTCTCGGTCTGAGCGGGGTTCGGCTTCGTTCCCACCCGGATCAGCCTGACCTCTCCGCGGTACGACGAGTAGAACCTCGTGTCGTAGAGGAGCTTTCCGTCTGCGTCGTAGACCTTTCGCTCGACGCTCGTCGAACGTGCAGGCGACCCGCTCTCCTCGACCTCGGTCTGACCTTTCAGGAGGCTCGGATCCTTGACCTTCTTCAGCGGAGGCGGACCCGTCACGACGAGCGGCGCAACATCGCTCACGACCCGGCGGTGCACGGGCGTGCCGTAGAGCGCCACGGTGAGGGACGAGGCGCCGACCCACGTGCGCAGCAGGAGCCAGTGACCCGTGTCGTTCGTGAACTTGAGGTCGGTATCGGGGTAGTTGACCGTCGCGTCGCGGCCCTGCGGGTAGTGGCTGATGTAGAGGGCGTGGTTCGTGCGGGAGACGATCGGGAGCCCCGCCTCGTAGGCGGCGTTGAAGACGGTCGTCGAGACCTGGCAGACGCCCCCGCCGAGCCCGGTCTGGAGCTCGCCGTTGATGATCACGGGCGCCTCCCTGAAGCCCTTGTCCGCCGTGCGCGCTCCGGTGGTCCCGTTGAACGAGAACGTCTCGCCGGGTGCGATCACGTGTTTGTCGACAAGGTGCGACACCAGCTGCACGTTGTGGATGCGGTTAGCCTCGCCTCCGTAGAACGTCTGGTAGCTCGCGACGAGCCCTTTGATGTTCATCGCCTTCGCCTCGGCGGTCGTCCGATCGGCGTCGCTCCGCTCGACGACCAGCTTCGCGGAGCGCAACGTAGGCTCGGTGACGAGCGCGGCCTGCAACACGGCTTTCGCGCTGCGGGGAACGTCGAGCAGGTAGCCCGGGCGGTCGGGGATGACGCGGGCGCCGCCCTTCGAGTTGATCGCCCAGTCGGCATCCGTTGCCGGACGGTCCACCCGCTTCGCCAGCGCCGTGAACCAGGCACTTGCGCCCGCGCCGCCGATTTGAAGCTCGCTCCGCCCGTCGGCGGGCAGCTGCAAGATGCGCGCGATCCGCGGCGGACGGAGGTTCCAGCGCGTCGCGCCGAGCGTGAGGTGCAGCGACGACGCAAGTGCGGCGCGTACCTGTGCCTGCGGAACCGTGAGGTCGTTCGCCTTCACTTTCGGTGTGTCGACCTCGATCGGAAGTCCGACCGGCTCGCGCTTCAGGCTTGCGAGCGCGCGCACGATCGTTGCCGCAGCCGCCTGCCGGTCGAGCAGGTGACCCGTCTTGCTCGGAACGATCCGGGGGGTCAAACCATGAAGCACGATCGCCGCCTCTCGGTGCGGGACGTTCACGGCAGTCGCGATCTCGTCCAGCTTCTGCTGGAGCGCGGCGTCGTAGACCTGAGTCGGGGGCGCGACGTCCGCGCCGAAGAAGCGCAGGTCGAGGCGGCGAAAGCCGCGCAGCGGGCCGAAGCCTTCCCCCTGGCGGCGCACGGCGTCGACGGCGGCGCCCCAGTCCACCTGAATTCCGAGGTGCCGGGGCTGAAACTGCCACGTACGAGAGCCGACGCGGAAGATCACCGGGACGGCGGCCAGCTCCGCAGATCGCTGCTGGAGGGTTGCTCGGGCCTGGCGGACCGTCTTGCCGCCGACGTCGACGCCGGCGATCCGCACGCCGTTGGCCAGCCGAGAGGGAGAGCCCGCGAAAACGAGGCCGAGAACCACCGCAGCCAGGGCGGTGATGGCGGCGAGGATCGCCGTCCGCAGGACGAGCACCCGGCGCTGGGCCCGCGTCCTCGGACGCCGGCGCCTGGGCCGGACCAGCGCGTATTTCCGCCTCCGAGGCAAGCCGCCAAGTGTAGCCCCCGTTCTGGAGGGCTTTGAGGGTGCCTACGTAGTCCTCAGAAGGTGAAAAGCTCGATGCCGCCGCTCACGTTCAACCCGACGCCGGTGATGTACGACGCGAGGTCCGAGCAGAGAAACGCGATCGCGTTGGCGACGTCCTGCGGCTCGCCGGCGCGGCGCATCGCAGTCCGCTGCACCATGCGCTCGTTCATCTTCGGATTCCCGAAGTTGAAGGCCTCCGTGCCGATGACGCCCGGCACGATCGCATTGCACGTGATCCCGTGCCTTGCACCCTCGAGCGCCAGCGTGCGCGTCAGCCCGAGGAGACCCGCCTTCGTGGCCGAGTAGCTCGCCTGACCGAAGCCGCCGAGCGTCCCCGCAACGGACGCCATGTTCACGATCCGCCCCCAGCCACGTTCCTTCATGTGCGGCCAGACGGCCTGGGCGCAGTTGAACGAACCGGTCAGGTTCACGCGCAGGTCCCGCTCCCAGAGCTCCGGCACCTGGTCGGAGAGCTGGCCCAGGTGGTCGAGCGTGCCGGCGTTGTTGACGAGAATGTCGACGGCGCCGAACTCGTCGAGGACCCGCTGCACGGTCTCGGCAACCTGGGCTCGGTCGGTCACGTCGCACTTCACCGCGGCCGAGCGGCGTCCGAGCTCGGAGATCTCCTTCGCGGTCGCCTCGGAGTAGACGAAGCCCTGTGCTCGTGCCGCCTGGGCCATCGGGCCGAAACGCTCGGCCTCCTCGCCCGAGTCCGACTCGACCTGGATGTCTGCGATCACGACGTCGGCGCCGGCACGCGCGAGCGTCAACGCGTCGGCCCGGCCGAGCCCACGTGAACCACCGGTGACGAGAGCGACGCGACCCGAGAGGTCGATCTCAATCACGAGGCATGAGCAGTTCCCGCGCTATGACCAGGCGTTGGATCTGGGAGGTGCCTTCGTAGATCTGGAAGAGTTTTGCGTCGCGCATCAGCTTCTCGACCGGATACTCCTTCATGTACCCGTAGCCGCCGTAGACCTGCACGGCGTCGGTCGTGACCTCCATGCAGATGTCGGCGGCGAAGCGCTTGGCGTACGACGACTGCAGCGTCGCGCGCATTCCCTGGTCGATCATCCAGGCCGCCTGCCAGCAGAGCAGCCGCGCGGCTTCGATCTTGGTGGCCATGTCGGCGATCAGGAAGTTGACGCCCTGGTTCATGGCGATCGGCATCCCGAACTGGACTCGCTCCTTCGAATACTGCGCGGCGTACTCGAATGCCGCGCGCGCGACCCCGACCGCTCCGATCGCGGTGCCCGGACGCGTGAAGTCGAGCGTCCTCATGGCGATCTTGAAGCCCTCGCCTTCCTCCCCCAGCCTGTTCGCGGCGGGAACGCGCACGTCCGAGAACGAGAGCGACGACGTGTCGGTGGAGCGCTGCCCCATCTTGTCGAGATGCTTGTCGACCACGAGCCCGTCGGCGTCACCCGGGACGATGAACGCGCTCAACCCGCGGTGGCCCTGCGACTTGTCCGTTGATGCAAAGACGGTGAACCACGAGGCGTAACCGGCGTTCGTGATGAACATCTTCGAGCCGTTGAGGACGTAGTCGTCACCGTCGAGCACGGCGGTCGTCTGGATGCCGGAGACGTCGGAGCCGGCGTTCGGCTCGGTCAGCGCAAAGGACGTGAGGAGCCCCTCCTCGACGACGCGCGGCAGCCATTCGCGCTTCTGCTCCTCCGTGCCCGCGATGGTCACCGGGCCGTGGCCCAGGCCGCTGGCGGCGATGGCGCTCCCGATGCCGGAGCAGCCCCAACAGAGCTCTTCGCCGATGAGCATGCCTTCGAACGCACCGAGCTCGAGGCCGCCGTAGGCCTCGGGAATGTGGACGTTCATCAGGCCGAGCTCGTGCGCCTTTGCGATCACGTCCGCCGGATGGGTGGAGTGCTCGTCGTACTCGCGCTCCTTGGGGCGGATCTCCCGCTCGGCGAAGTCGTGCGCCAGGTCGCGTAGGGCTCGCTGTTCGTCCGTGAGGCCGAACGAAACCCCGCCCGAAGTGCGCTCCTCGATCGTCGCCATCTCCCTCCTAGCGTAGCTTGATTGACTGGTCAGTCAATTGCTCACATGCGGCGAATGCGCTTGGATAGCCGGGTGAGCGAGACGGCCGCTCCTGTTGCGCCGCACCATCCGATCGAGCGGCGCTCATACCGCTGGGTCGCGCTCCCGCTCCTCGCTTTTGCCCTCTTCTCGCTGACCGCCGGCCTGCTCGCCCACCATGATCCACGCTCCAAAGGCTACTTCCGCCTCTTCTTCGAGGACCCGATCCACCTCAAGGCAGCCTTCGCCTCGGCGGCGGTCGCGCTCGGATGCTTCCAGGTCTTCTCGGCCACCTGGATCTACGGCAAGCTGCCGTGGCGCAAGCCCGCGTGGATCAATCCGGCGCACCGGTGGTCCGGCCGCCTCGCGTTCGTCTTCACGCTCCCCGTTGCCTACCACTGCATCTTCAAGCTCGGCTTCCGCCAGCCCGACACCCGTGTCCTTGTGCACTCGCTCCTCGGCTGCGCGTTCTACGGCGCGTACGCCGCGAAGATCACGATCGTCCGGTTGCGCCGGTTCCCGGTGCCGGTGCTGCCGATCGCCGGCGGGATTCTGTTCTCCGTCCTGATCGGTGTCTGGTACACGAGCGCGGCCTGGCTCTACACGCGCGATGCGCCTTCGGCGGCGCCCGCGGCCGCGGTGGTGATCCCCGCCGATGCGCACGCCGCCGATGGGAAGAGCGTGTTCGCGACTGCGGGCTGCGCAACGTGCCACACGCTCAAGGCCGCGGGCGCCTCCGGCCAGATCGGCCCGAACCTCGACGACCTCAAGCCGGGCTACGCCCGGGTGTTGGCGAAGGTCGAGAGCGGAGGCGGCGGCATGCCCTCATTCGCGCAGCAACTGAGTGCGCAGAAGATCCGCGACGTCGCGGCGTTCGTTGCGACGAGCACACGCTCACCGTAGGCGGGCGCGAAAGCGCAAGACGCGGCGGACGTGCTCGTCGAGCTCGCCGCGGCGCGCCAGCGGGACGAGCACGTGTATGGCGCGCGCGGCGTCTCTGCCGCTCGTGAACAACAGCAAGTCGGCGCCCGCGCGCGCAGCCGCGACCGCCCACTCCGTCGCACGTCCCCGGACGACGTCGAGGGAGTCGGTGATCGCCACGCCGTCGAACCCGAGCTCGTGCAGCAGCCGGTAGGTCGCGGGCTCGAGCGTCGCACGGCGCGCACCGAGGCTCGGGTAGACGCCGTGCCCGACCATCACGCAGGGCGCGCCTCCCTCGACGGCCGCTCGGTACGGAGCGAGGTCCGCCTCGCGCACATGTCCGCGCACGTACGGATGCTCGTCCGTGGAAAAGGGCAGCGAGCCGAGCCCGGGGAAGTGCTTTGAGCACGCACCAGCCCCACCGGCCGCGAGCCCGCGGGCAAAGGCGACCCCGAAGGACGGCGAGCGAAACTGGCGCGAGCCGAGCGGCCCGTCCGGTAGATCGAGCACCGGGGCGAGATCGACGTCGATGCCCGCGCCGCGGAGCGCGACACCGGTCGCCCGTCCCGATGCGTAGGCCGCCGCGGCACCCCGAACGGCGCGAGCCGACGACCGGGGCGGCAGGTCGGGGAAGGTCCTGACCTTGCCGCCCTCCTGGTCGACGAACACGAGCGCGCCGGGCGGCCGCGCCGCATCGCGGTCATAGCCCTGCACGATCACGCCGCCGACGCCGGCCGGCGCGGGGAGTCCCGAGACGACGACGAGCGCCGCCTTCTGCTGCGGCGTCAGCCCCAACAGGGTGGCCATGGTGAGAACGGCGGCTACGCCCAAAGCGTCCGTAGACTAGGCCGTCGTGGACTTCGAGCTCACAGGCGAGCAACGGCTGCTGCAGGACACGGTGCGCCAGTTCGTGGACGACCGGATCCTGCCGAACGCCGTCGAGAACGACATCAACCACCACCTCGACCTGGATGCGATCCAGGGGATGGCGGAGCTCGGCATCCTCGGGATCGTCATCCCCGAGGAGTACGGCGGTGCCGGCCTCGATTTCGTCTGTGAGGCGCTCGCCTGCGAGGAGATCGAGCGCGGCGAGGCGGCATTCCGCACGCTGATCTCGGTTCACGTCGGGCTCAACTCGCTCGCGCTCCTGAAGTACGCCTCGGAGGAGCAGAAGCAGCGCTGGCTCGTTCCGCAGGCGAGCGGCGAGAAGCTCGCGTGCTTCGGGCTGACAGAGCCCGCGGCGGGCTCCGACGTTGCGGCGATGAAGTCGACCGCACGACGCGAGGGCGACGCCTACATCTTGAACGGCTCGAAGAACTGGATCTCCTACGCGAACGTCGCCGACCATGCGCTCGTGTTTGCGAAGACCGATCCGTCCGCGAAGCACAAGGGGATCTCCGCATTCGTGCTCGAGCGCGGCATGGCGGGGTTCACGACGGCGGACACCGAGCACAAGCTCGGGATCTGGGCGGGGTCGACCGGAGAGCTCTTCTTCGAGAACGTCGAGGTCCCGGCGGAGAACTTGATCGGCGAGGAAGGACAGGGCTTCGAGATCGCGATGTACGGGCTCGACCAGGGTCGCTTCACGGTGGCCGCCGGAGGAGTCGGCGTGATCCGTGCGTGCCTCGAGCGCTCCGTCGAGTACGCGCGCGAGCGTGAGACATTCGGCGAGCCGATCGGCAAGTACCAGTTCGTGCAGGACATGATCTCCGAGATGGTGCTCGGCTACGAGACGTCGAAGCTGCTCGTCATGCAGGCGGCGTGGATGAAGGATCAGGGTCTGCGTAACACGCGGGAGACGTCACTGGCGAAGTGGCATGCCACGGAGTCCGCGTTCCGCGCAGCGCATCTGGCGATCCAGGTGCACGGCGCGTACGGCTATTCGGCGGAGTACGGCATCGAGCGTTACTTCCGCAACGCGCGCGCGCCGATCATCTACGAAGGCACGACGCAGATCCACAAGATGATGCAGGCCGAGCATGCGCTCGGCTTCAGGAACCTGAACGGCCGCGGTGGCGACGTGTCGCCGCTGTGCTCGTGGGCGCCGGCGTTGTCGCCGGTGCACACTCGCGCCTAGGCGCCGCTGTACTCGAACGGGCCGACGGCCGTGTACTTCCCGGGATGCTCGTACGCGATCCCGTCCGACACGCGGAAGGCCGTCGAGGAACCGAAGTCGGCCTCCTTGAACACGATTCCCTCGGGCAGCGTTGCGCCCGGGTGGACCTCCGCGCCGCTGACTGGATTCTTGATGGTCTCGGAGACCACCTCGTACGAATCGCCCGCCTTCACCCGCGTCTTGACGCCGTCGAGGTGAAGGTCGTATGCCACCGGCTTCGGCCCGTGGATCGTCGGCCAGGTCCAGGCCAGCACTCCCCAGGGCCCTCCGGCGTCACCGCCGACTAGCGTCTCGATGGCGTTGCGCTGGGCTTCGTCGGCGCGCTCGTCGACCAGGATCAGCGCCTCGCCGTTGCCTTCGTGGATCGCTCCCGGCCAGTTCACGCAAACGGTGAAATTCAGATCGTCGAGCGAGATGTCTCCGAAAGTCCCGCGCTCGACATGCCACGTCCAGGTGCCCTCGCACTTCCCCTTCGTCGGGAGAGCGTTGAAGTTGCACGGGCAGCCGTAGTCGCAGTTGCACGCGACGATGACCGTTCCCTTGAGCTCCCAGTCCATTGTGACCTCCGTCGTGAGGCCTGCCACATCCGGTAGACCGTAACGCCTACCAGTGGGCGATGTCCATCCAAGGCTAGACAGGTCGAGGTGTCAGGGACACGACAGCCGACCTCGCAAGACGCGGAAGTTGTCGAACGCGACCTGCACCTCCTCGTGGGAGAAGTCAGCGCCCGCCGCCCGCACGGCGAGTCGCACAAACGTCTCGCCCCTCATCGCATCCGACCGCGAGAGCAGGACCCAGCGGCCATCACGCCGGTAGTACGCCTGCATCGACTTTCGGTTGCGTACGAGACGAAGCGATCCTGCGAGGTCAGTGGTGACGGCGTCCGACCCGATCGAAGCAGCCGCTGCGAAATATGCCTCGCCGTTGCGGTTCCTCCGACCGACCGTGCTCCCGGAGCCCTCAAGCAGAACGTCGACACCGTTGGCGGGGGGCCACTCGAGCAGCTTGTACGCCACTCTGACGTCGTAATTCCCCGCGAGCCTGCACACCGAGTCGATCCCGGCCGTGATGTAACCG
>Ga0207648_10002976_pt1 | contig 17903 bp, 18 predicted proteins | sample KBSMisM32_FD_184310 | JGI IMG/M metagenome (GOLD analysis project Ga0207648, IMG submission 184310) | Miscanthus rhizosphere microbial communities from Kellogg Biological Station, Michigan, USA - KBS Miscanthus M3-2 (SPAdes) (version 2) | ecosystem: Host-associated > Plants > Roots >...
TACAAACAAAGTGGAGATATTGCAGCTACTGACACAAACGCAAAGCTGTCTGACAAACAAGATACCAAATCCAAACCACTATCAGAGGACAAACCAACTCTAACCTACAAACAAAGTGGAGATATTGCAGCTACTGACACAAACTCAAAACAACTGTCTGACAAACAAGATACCAAATCCAAACCACTATCAGAAGACAAACCTAATGATATTGCAGCTACTGACACAAACTCAAAACAACTGTCTGACAAGCAAGATACCAAAGCCAAACCTTCTATTTCAAAACAAGTTAGCGCTGACGGACTTACAGATGACAAACCAAAGTCGACACATAATGCAGATAAAATAGATTTCTCTAATAATGATAAATCCACTAATGATAATTCTCATCTAGGTGGATTACTTGGACCAACAGACACACGTGATCCTGTTGACGATGAAGATGAAACTACCGGCAATCACGGTGAGATGACCATTAAAAGTAACGTAAAAGATCCATTTTCTTCCGTGAATTAATGAGCAAGCTGCGAATAGCGCGCTTTAGTTCTCATTTTTTTATTTTCTTTCAGAATCTTCATCATAATTCTAATAAGATTGAGAAGAGAATATCAATTAAAATAATGAATTCCGATTTTAATCCTGACAAGTTTAAGGTAGATCAAAAAAAAACCTGGGATAGTGTTGCAAGTGGATGGCAGAAGTGGTGGCAGACATTTGAGAATGGTGCACAACATGTTAGCGATAGATTAATAGAACTCGCAGGAATTAGACCCGGAAATCGGGTATTAGATATAGCGACAGGGATTGGTGAACCGGCAGTTAGTGCAGCCAAAGTTGTTGGTAAAGGAGGCCACGTTACTGCCACAGACATGTCTACAGAGATGTTGGCTATTGCAGAGGAGAGATCTCGCTCTCTGGGATTGGATGATATAATGAATTTTAAACAGAGTGATGCTGAAAATCTTCAACTAGGAACAAATCATACTTTTGATGCTATTCTTTGTAGGTGGGGACTAATGTTTCTCCCAAATCTGAGCAATGCTTTGGTCAAGATTCATCAAATGTTACTCCCTGGCAGAAAGTTGGCAGTTGCTGTTTGGTCCGAACCATCAAAAGTTCCACTCATAAATATACCAATGAGTACTGCTAGAGAATACCTAAGAGATTCCTTAGTGGGTCAGGCGGTTCCTGGTCCGTTTAGTTTAGCCGATGTAGGTGCATTCAAGAAATCATTACTAAAAGTGGGATTTACAGATATACAAAGTGAAACCATAAATGTGACATTTGAATTTGATTCTGCAGAGGACTATACGAAATTCAATCAGGATATTGTTGCGCATATTCGAACACTATTAGCTAACGAAACTGAAAAGAGAAAAGAGGAAATATGGAATGCTATTACTGATAAGGCTAAACTACTATTTGCTGACTATCAAAGTGGCCATATAAAATTGGCCAATGAAGCTATATGCGTAGTCGCACTTAAACAGTAGTGTACGGATAATTGCTGGTATGCTAGGGCTATTTAAATAAAGGATATGCTATGCTAGAAACGATCTCAGCATCCAAGCCATTTTTTCATGTGCTTCCATTTTATCTGTTAGAAAGTTAGCGGTTCCTTCATCATTTAGCTCTTGACATTCGTTGATGTTCTTCCTAAGTGTCTTAATTATAGTTTCATGGTCAGATAAAAGATTCCCTAACATAGTTTCAGCATTAGGATACGATCCTATATCTTCCCGTATTTGAGAAGAATTTATGAATTCTTTCAATGTAGCCCTGGTCCTGCCACCAACGGCCCTTACCCTCTCTGCGATTTCATCAACTGCAGCAGATAATAGTTCATATTGCTCTTCAAAAAACTTGTGGAGATCGTTGAATCTAGGATCCTCTACATTCCAGTGGTAATTTCTTGTCTTTGTCAATAATACATATTCATCTGCTAAATCGTCGTTTAGAATATTAGCAATCTTTTGTAAGCTCTCACGTGAAATACCAGTGTCAATGTCTAAAATGACTGTCTTTGATTTTGACTTGTTCATACAGTTAAATGGTTTACAAAGTATAAATCGATTTGAGACATAAGTCTAATTATCTATTTAAGCTATTATACGCAATCTGAATGTATCAATGGCCACCGAGCATCTAACAGTAAATTCAATCATTATTTTTCTTGTTCATTTATTGATTTTGACGCTGATTATTTACGTAGTCACATCGATATTGCGAAAAAGAAGAAGTATGAAATTTGCCCTATTTACTTCAATTGTAGGATTAATAGTATACTGGATTGCTAATTCTCTTTGGGAAAATACCCTCGTTTCAGCATTCTTGGGTGGAATAGCATGGTTAGTATCTCTAAAAACTATCTATCGCATGGGATGGATAAAAGCACTCATAGTCGCAGTGGGAGTATTGATTATCGCATATATCGTAGCTGCTGAATTGTCACGTGCGATAGGATCTTTCTAATAATCCTGAATGTATTTCATAACGTTATCCTATTGCATCGTACTATTTATCACAATTATCACAGGAAGGAAGATAATCACGATCCGAACTTGATTTTTCTGAACCGTCTGAACTGCTTTGAAGCTCTGGTTGGACATCTACATCTTTATTTATTGATTTTTCTGAACCGTCTGAACTGCTTTGAAGCTCTGGTTGGACATCTACGTCTTTATTTTTTATTTCTTTTTCAATTGTAAATTGATCTGATATGTTCCCGCCCCTATTATCATAGAAAGTTCCAGTCAATTTCGTGTGGGGATTTCCGTTACTGATATCAACATCTAGAAACCCAAACTTTCCGCCAATTTGGTTCGCCACGTAAGGTGCCTGACTTGCTAAGGGGTAGAAGCTCTCTCCACCCGTTCCTACAATTGCAAAAATGGTTCCCTTCGTGTCATTATTATATCCAGTCATATTTTGATTTTTTACAATAGGATTTGCGCTATCACCAGCAGAATTATATGATATTGGGTATGTTCTTTGGTAGTTGTGGTTATGAGCCTGCAATACTAGATCGACATCATATTTTTCAAAGAGGGGGTGATATATTTCCCGTAGCACTTTTTCAGCGTTATGTGTCGATGGTGATGTGTAAAATGGTCCATAAGTCGTTACTACTATCCAGTCAATATCTTTGTTTTCTGACGCTTTATTCAAATCATCAATTATAAAGTTGTATTGTGCAGAACCTGGCTGATATTCAGATTCAGAGGACATCGTAATAAAATGCACGTGCCTGTAATCAAAAGAACCAAATGGTTCTTTCATATTAAAAGTGTCATTATATTGATTCATTTTTGGCGCTCCATCGTTAACATCATGAAATCCTAGAGTTACTTTCAATTCATTACTGAACGGAGAGATAAGATCAAGCCAACAATTGGCACTCTTATCATAAGAAAGGTCTCCAAGAGGTAACACTAGTTCAGGTTTTTTATCCTTCATATTGCTAACCGTATTTTCCGCATTTTTTGAACATCCAAAATCACCTGCGGCAGCAAAATTAAAATCTATACGCTTATTATCGCCTTCGTCAGCAAAATTGTATTCATGTTGCACAATTGCTGTTTTTTTATCATCCTTCTTCTTATCATCCTTCTTCTTATCATCCTTCTTCTTTATGTCATGATGGTGGACTTCGACCTGATGTTTTATGCGCTCTTTAAGTTTTTTCACAAATTTAGAGACGTTGTTTTTATGTTTTTTAAAGGGCGCCCCTTGAAGAAAATGATCGCTATTCATCACTATATTTGACGTGAAAACGAGAAATATTGCTGAAAAACCGATAACAATTCCGATGTTTCTATATGTCATAAGTACCAACTTTTTAATCTGTGAATTCTGCTGACATTATTAAAAAGTTGTGCAATTTCAGTCTATTAAATTGAACGAGCATGTTTATGGTTTTGATCAATAGCAACCTGTAGAACGATTTTTTGTAAATGGTAATAAAATCTCTCATTTAAAGAGAAAAATATATATATTGTAATGCACCTTACATAATGTAAGGTGAAATGAAAAATTGTGGAAAGATCCGTGGGGATTTAGAGATAGATTTTTTGAACAGATAGACAATGAATTTTCCGAGGCTGAGGACATGCTCAACAGGATGTTCAGAACAGTAAGAGAAACAGGCACCACCAACACATCAGAAACAGGTCCATACTTTTATGGATATCAAATAACTGTAGGACCAGAGGGAAAACCTCACATTAAGGAATTTGGTAATGTAAGACCTTCTTCGAAGGGACTGATAGAACAAAGTACCGTCCGCCAACCACTTGTAGATACAACATTTAATGAAAAGGAAAATACGATGATAATAACAGCAGAGATGCCTGGCATAACTAAAGAAGACGTAAAGGTATCAATGCAGGAAGGTCTGGTAACAATACATGCAGAAAAGGGTAATAAGAAATACCATACAGAACTTCCCGTAGATAAAGAATTAGACAGTGACTCTACAAAGGCCAGCTACATAAACGGAATACTGGAATTAAAAATTCACTTCAAAAAATCTCTAAAGTCAAAATCCAAAGAAATAAAAGTTGAGTAGCTTTGCTAGTCAACTAAATCATTTTTTCTTTTTTGATATTATCTGGAGTAACTATAATTGGTACTCAATGACAGTAAACAAGTATCTAATGCTGTAGAAACAAAGGTTGGATGTTGTTTAGAAAATAACTCCTTATCACAATGTTTAGTGAATTCCATAGAAAAGGAAGTTGGATCAAAACTAAAACCAATTCCCAGCAGAATCGATTATAATTTTTTTAACTATTGTTCTACCTGCGAACTGAAATATCCAAAACAGATATTGCGATGTTATACCTGTAATCAGAAGGTTAGAACCAGACCATGGCATCGTTCAAAAATTAAAGATCGCAAGAGAATTTAATGCGTTGATATAGTTATATTGATATCATGAAAAAGCTGATTAAATTAGTTTTTCTGGATATTAGTAGAGAAGTATCAATTGAGTTGGATGATTCACATTCTCCAAACACTGTGCAGTCAATACTTCAAAACCTGCCTATAGAAGTTAATATCAATAGATGGGGTGACGAGCTATATACGGAAAAGACTCATGTTGTAGAGAAGGAAGAAAATGCAAAAAGACAGGTTAAATTATTCGATGTTGCATATTGGCCCGAGGGCAATGCATTATGTCTTTTTTATGGACCAACGCCTATTAGCGAAGAAGGAAAAATTCTGGCCTATTCTCCGGTAAATATAGTGGGACGAATTATTCCTGATAATGATGAAAAAGAGAGTGTTTTGAAAAGAATCAAAAATAGTACCAAAGTAGTCTTCAAGTAAAACGAATCCTGTTGTTTTTTTGATGAAAAGAATTCTTAGTCTAAAATTAAGCTAAAACTTTTATTTTCAATTAATGACCCGTAATATTTGGACTCTAGAGTTTCTTGTGTCAGTAATGTAAATTTCTTTTCCATTACTATTTACCGCAATATCTTCAGGTTTATGTAATTGTTGAGGGCCATTACCATCAGAACCCCAGCTAGACAAATAGTTTCCCTTGTTATCAAACATTTGGACTCGCGAATTTATCTTATCAATGACATAAACATGATTATTAGTATCAATTGCGATACCAGGGGTAGTTTCAGAAAGTTGACCGCGTCCTGTACCAAAAGATCCCCACAGTCTAACAAAATTATCTCTACTATCAAAAACCTGAACTCTATAATTTTTCATGTCCGTCACGTAAATCTTGTTGTTAGCATCTATTGCTATGCCATGTGGAGTATTAAATTCGCCCGGACCTGCACCCTGCGATCCGATAGTTCCTATAAATGTACCATTATCATAATACTTTAAAATCTGATTCCAATTTGGATCTGTAAGATAAACATTGCCTAGAGAATTTACTGCAATTTGATGCGGAGATCTCATAACATCACGACCCCCTGTACCATTAAATCCCCATTTTGTCACGAAGCTACCATTAGTATAAAATTTTTGAACTCGATGATTTTTAAGTTCTACAGTATAAACAAATTTTCCTTCAGGGTCTACCGTGACGTCATGCAAACCAAGAAATTGTCCGTTACCTGTTCCTTCAGACCCCCAGCTAGTAAGAAATGTACCGTTTGGAGTGAATTTCTGTATGCGTTTGTTCCCAGTATCTCCTACATAGATGTTACCAAGCTTATCAACTGTGAGACTATGTGGAAAAGTAAATTGTCCTTTTTCAGAGCCTTTCATTCCAAGTTGTTTTATAGATTCAAGTTCTGTCTCCTGAGAATAGGATGTAGAACAACAGAAAGTAATTTGATAAATTATTATTCCAAACAATGCTACAATAAGCAAATAAATTACGGATCTTACTTCCAGCATCGAGTTTACAAAAATTATGTTGTTGAAAAATAAATGTGTAACTTTATCGAACATACGTTAGAAGCTCAATAACTCCAAGATATCAATGCCTATTATCGTATAGGAATTATAATAAATTTTATTCCAAAACCGCCAATATTAGCTATCCACGTTAGGAGAGGTATAGAGCGGCAGATGACATTCCTGACATTTATAATAGAGGAAGTCAAAGTCGGAAAATAAAGTCATCACATCATGACATCTAGGACATTCAATTTCATTTTCAAGATTATCTAAAAATAACACACCTTTTGGTTGTATATCGAACAGATATTGCATTGATTTTGAGTTAGATTCGACCATCATGGTCAATCTGTTCTTATTTACACAACAAATTATAAAAGAGCTGTACCTATCACGATTATTGACATCATAAAAGAGCTGTACTTTTCGCGATTATTAACATCAAAAAATCAGTGAATAATGATTTAAAATTAAATTTTTTTATATTTGCAAAGCCCATATTTGAATAATTATGATATTTAAAGAAGTATCGTAATCATAATCTAATTTTGGAAATTCTGTTCAGGGAGAACAAAATGTCCTCAACTTAAAATTTCATCAGTTTTTCTTATAAAGGTACAATACTTAAATACTTGATCAGCGTATATATATACACTTAATCGTTATAATGTCAAAGGTAATTACGTGTTCAAGTTGCAATATAAAAGAGAATAAGATGGTGACTGATATAGTATCAGGTGAAGTTGTGTGTAGTAACTGCGGAACAGTCGCGGTCGATGGTATAGAAGAAAGTGGTAAGGAATGGAGAAATTTCAATGAATCACAGACCGATAAAAGTAGAATAGGCTTGCCATATTCTCTCGCAGTTCATGATATGAATTTATCATCTATCATTGGCAAAACTAACAAAGATTCAACTGGACATTTAATTGACTCAGGAATGCAAGTCAGAATGAACAGGCTGCGAATGTGGGATTCGCGTACTCTTTTCCGAGATAGCTCTTCACGTAATTTTACTACAGCCTTCATGTTATTGGATAAACTCAAAGATAAACTAGGCCTCACTCCTTCAATAGTTGAGAAGACTGCATACACGTACAGAAAGGTCCAAGAGACCGGATTAATAAGAGGCAGAACTATTGGCGCTGTTCTTGTAGCATGCCTTTATATATCATGCAGAGAACTGGGGGTCTCAAGAACAATTGATGAACTATCTGAAGCCAGTAACATAAGCAGAAAGGCTATCGCAAAAATTTACAGGGATATTGTGTTTCAATTGGAACGTAAAATACCACAAATAAATTGTTTCCAGTGTATAGAAAAAATCTCAAATAAACTTCAATTAAATGAAAGGACAACAAGACACGCAAGAGATGTTATGAAAAAAGCTCTTGGGCTAGAATTTTCTGCCGGAAAAGATCCCATGGGGTTTGCCGGAGCAGTACTCTATGTAACACTGCAAATGGAAGGAAAAACAATAAGACAGGTTGACATCGCAGATGCTGCGGGGGTTACAGAAGTGACTATTAGAAATCGAGCAAAGGAATTAAAAAACCAACTTCATCTAATTTAGATCGTTTCTTTTTAACGGCAAGATCAAGAGATCGGACTACCACTTCGTGATCGGAATATCTGATCCTCCCAGGCGGTACTAGGAAATATCACAGTTTACAATAATGGTATAACGGTTCTGGATACTAATATCTGGTGGGCCTACTTTGATTGGCAAAACCAAAGAGTTGACCCACCAAGGGTAAAGGAGTTTCTTAAATGATGCAAATTAACTACGGATAACAAGTTAAATAAGCATTCATGATCTAATTTAAGCAAAAGATAAAAAGTGGACTTTCAATCTTAGCCGATTATGTTTTCCGTGCGTGAAACGTGGTAAGCATTGTTAACAACTAAGGATGAGCGATATTAATTTTAAATTATTACATCTCAGAAATTTGGAGGGTAGGCTGTCTTGGTCTTTACCATCCTAAATTTAACAAATCAAAAAAAGGAGTTAATTGTTGATGGTACTGTCTTAATTCGGCATTATTATAAGAGTACGCGCTCCAATCCTAATGTAAGAATGAAATTCATACTACTAGACAGCAAGAAATTTTATGATTTAACACTTCTGCCTTTTTGATAGGCATTCAGTTCCTCCCTTACTTTTTGGTATAATCTATTAATCGTGATAGGTTTTTCAATAGTTGAGTTGATCACTGCTTCTTTCATATATTGTTGATACAAATCTTCTTCCTCAAAATTATATGCACTCATCAAAATCGTTCTTACTTTAGGATTTGAGGTTTTTACTTTTTTGAGTAATTCTAATCCATTTAACCCTGGCATTCTTAAATCAGAAATAACCAAGATGGAATTCTCTTTGTTCTCTACAAAGTGCTCAAATGCTCTAACGGGATCGGTGAAGGAATAGACTGAAATTCCTTTAATATTTTCAGACAAAGCCTCAAGAAAGAGTTTAGCCGTATAAATGTCATCATCTACTATGGTAACAATTTTGTCGCTATTAGACAAGTCTTCTACTCCAATACGATCTAGACAACATACCCATTCCTCCTAAGGACTGTAATTAATATGCTTATATGGTATAGTTAAGTTTTTTTAAATTTCAACTTCGTTTTTAACTAACTTGAAAGCAACTTCACAATATGGTGGACCTGGGTTGTGAAGTTAGTATATTTTAATTTAATTATTCTAATCATTCTTCTGGTTTTCAAGTTTGCTCTTAATATGTTAAATTTAAAATGGTAGCAATTGATAATAAGATCTTATTACCACTTTCAGAAATAGATGACCAAGTATATCGCTATGAAATGCGCTATATGTGGTTATGAATGGAAATTTAGTGAAAGGCGGTATAAGCTTTACCCATATAAAATATGTGAAAACTGTGCGCTGATAGGTCCAAATGAACCGGGGCAATTCAAGGTATCAAAATTAAAGATTGCACCATCATTCCTAAAAGACAGAGAAGCAATAATAGTTTCAGAATCGGAGATGCAAAGGCTATACGACGAATACTATAATCAATTGGCGAATGTTTCAAAATACCTGAAAGAAAGATATGGCAATAAATCAACTGCTAGTTGAAACTGTAATCCTTCATATCGGATCCATACTGTCTAATAAATAAAATCACAGTAAGCAAAAACCTACTTATTACTTCTATTAGTATCGCTTGCATTTCTCGTCGTAATTTTCTAGATTAAATTTTCTAGATTATTTGTGTCAATAGTGTAATTGCACCTCTCAACACAGGAGTCGTGCCACGTATCTTTGAAGACTTGATATACCAAGGTATTTGCTGAAAACGTTGAAAACTAATCTTTATTTTAACCAGAAAATGTAATATTATACGGATTACATTAGGTATTACTATTGGCAAATAAAGATGTTGATATACTATTTTCACTCTATGAGGTATACGATAGAAACAGAGATTCTATGCTTTGGTTCCTTGAAGATTTCAATGTAAAAAGCTATGAAGAATATAAACAAAAATATCATGGTACATCTCAAGAAAGATGTCATTTTATTCGGGTTTGTGGTTTTTTTGAACTTTCTGGTACTTTAGTAAAAAGGCGACTAATTGACACCAATCTGTACTTTGATGTTTTTAATCCTAGTCCGTTCTGGCAGAAGGCAAAATCAATAATAGAAGGAATGAGAGAGACGAGACCGTTTATTTATGAAAATTTTGAGCTTTTAAGCGAAATGAAACTGAAATGGGCTAACAGAAGAACAAAATAATTAGCAGAAAGACAAAATTAAATTAAATGTTAATTATAAATTAAAACAGTTGGTTCTTTACGATAATAGATGTTATAGATAACAAACGTGATATGTGATGTTTGCTACTCGCAAGTCAACTTTAGTCCAAAGGGTTCTGTAACAGAATTACATGTTTCTGCTAATAATTCAGAATACCTCTTTGTATCGTATACAGTCTTTGAATTTACTAATTCAAGTGGGATACTTCTTTTTCTTGAATTTTTTTGATAATAATCGGTTATTACATATTTCAAAATTTGTCCTGCTTTAAGCGAATTACCAGCATTCTTTAATTGTAGTAATGCATCCAATTCAACCGTATTCCTATTTTCATACTCATCTACATTTTTCGATATCCTCTTTGTTAGAACTAAATCATTTATGGGAACCTTACTATATTTCAAAAGCTCTAGATGCATGTGAAAAATATCTCTCACTTTTGGCATCAAATCTTTAACTTCTTTGATTGAGTTAGCTTCTGACATTATGTTCAAAATATTTTGCTGAACGTTTGAAAAGAATTCAGCAGTGTCATGTCTTCTTGCCTCTATCCCCCTCATTTTTACAGTTCCATCTTCAAAGACGCCAAAATAGCGATTAGAAACAGGCAGTACAGCATTATTCTTTGAAGGAACAAATACAATCCACTTGTATATACCTTCAAATGAAATTGGAAGTCCAGTTTTGTTTTCTATTTCAGTTGTTAAATCATTATAATCATTGTTTATACCATCTTTCTTTTGTATCCAGATGGAATCAACTATTGCATGGAGGATTTTAAATCTATGTGATTCTGCTATCCTTACTGTTTGTAATAAAATCTGTCTATCAAATGCGCATACTGCAATATGTGCGTCTATTCTACCAAATTTAGCATTATTAAAACCTAGATAACCAAAACTTGTAACTAAAACCCATTTTAGTGCAGTTTGTCTTGCACCAAAAATCTTTTTTAAGTTGGGATCTGTGGTTGCGTTTTTCTTGTTTTTATATATTGCTCTCTTCTTTAGTAATATTTCTAATGATATAGGAACTATCCCTCTTCTTTTTTCACATATGTGATAATTTAGTAATTCTGGAACGCGTAACTTGGAATGAGAACAACAATTACAAATTACAGTCTCAGCTGATATATTTTCTTTAAACATTATATTAGGATAGAGAGAAACAAAATCAAGTTCAGCAACTTTTTCATGCACGCCCACAATTGGTTCAAATATCAGACCGCCGCGATCAGCAATTAAAAGATCTCCAAGTGACTTTGGGTGTTCTGCCAGTGTGGGTTTCCATGGAATAAGTATATCCTTTATCATAGCGTTATAGAATTGTAAACTACTCATACACTTTCCAATAGAGGCTCTGGATGCTGCATGTAATGGTAATCTACAAATCCTTGCAAGTTCATACAATCCTTGAAGACCAGATTCATTTAGAACAAAGGAATTGTCTGTATCAATGTGTACCCTTCCAAATAACTTTGCAGCTAATGGTTTGAAATATATCTTACCATAAGAGAAATATGATATTCCATCTCTCTTAGGTCTGTATAAAGGTACACCCTCTCTGTCAAGGATTAAATCTACTTGATTGATTTCCGATCTGTACCTTAGATAAGGAAATGTAAATGAATCACCATCTTCTGTGAGAATAAAATCAGGATTAATTTTTTTTATTTCTTTAACAAGTTGATATAAAATATCTATTTCAGTACCCTGAATATGAATAATATCTTTAATTCTATCACAATTTTGTATAGATACCAATGCTATTGAATCTGTAAATCTAGGTATTTTTCCTTCCTTTACTTTTGGATATACTTTTAGACGTACGTTATCAAATAACGGTAACTTATATTCTGTAGACCACACATTATCCTCTTTGCCTACCCAATTAAGTTTTGAATTAGATACATGAACTTTACACTTCATGAGTGGAAAAATATCGTGCTCATAAAAATAGGATTGTTCTGGTAGAATACCTACATTGTATAGTCTAAATTGTCCAAATCTTCCCAATCTCTCAATTTTTTCTGCTAATTTTAATGTATAAGTAGAATCTTTTAACTCCATTTCAAGAACTTGAGATCTCTTCGTATCTGTTACCAATTCAAATTTAGAAAGAAAATTATATTCTTTTACCATGGAAAGTATTTCATTATTCTCTATGATAGATTTTAATAAAGACTTGTCAGAAGCAACATAGATTTTATGATTCCATCTCTTGTCCACCACTCTTATCATTGTAGAATTAGTTTTTTTTATCCAGAAAATCATGTTGCCATTTAAAGTATATGCATCAAATAACCAACCAGATATCATTTTGTTATACTGAGTTTAGATACAATTTTATCAACTAGAGTACTGAGGCACAAAATTAGCTTGTTGTAATTCTTTATTCTAGATTTTTTTATACACTGACCAGTTTGGTGAAGCATGACCTCTTTCTTATCAATTCTGAACTATATAGCAAGAAGAGATTCCATGGGGAGGGGAGGGATGAGTGCAGGATACAAAACTTGTATCCATTATTATCAAAAGGTATAACTAAATAATATCAAATTGGTCCTAAATTTCTAGGTTTGAATCTTACCTATTCTCCCATTACGATAATCCTCTAAAGTATTATCAATCTCTTCTTGGGTATTCATAACAAATGGTCCATATTGTACTATTGGTTCATTCAGAGGCACACCTGCTATAAGTAACAGATCCAAAGATGATTGGGCATTCTCAGGTACTCTTATAGAAGTATAGTTGCCATCATTTTTAAACACAATCAAGTTTTTCTTGTCTCCAATCACATTATCTTTTCCAAAAAGGCCGTTACCACTAATAACATATGCAAATGCATTATAATTTTCAGGAACTGGCGGAACAACTTCTCCACCTGGTTGCAGGGTAAAGTGCAAATACAAAATAGGAGTCAAAGTCCTGATTACAGCCTTGGTATTAAGGTAATTTCCTGCAATAACCTTGATTGATACTTTACCATCAGGTGTATTGACTATGGGAATTTTTGTAGAAGGAACATCCTGGTAATCTGGCCTTATCCACTTGTCATTTTTACGAAGATTTATCCACAGTTGAAATCCATGCAATGTTCCTCCACTTTTAGAAAGCTCTTTTTCTGGCATCTCAGAATGAACCAAACCAGAACCTGCTGTCATCCACTGAACATCACCGGGACCAAGCATACCTGAATTTCCCTGAGAATCTTTATGTTCGAATCTTCCTTCAAGCATGTAAGTGACAGTCACAAAGCCTCTATGAGGATGATCTGGAAATCCTTTTTCCTCATGTGGTAACAAAACTAAGGGGCCCATCTCATCTAAAAGTAAGAAAGGATCTATATTTCGAATAGATCGTGAAGGGAAGGATCTGTGAACGACAAAGCCATCGCCCTCCGCAGTTTCAATGCTATTGGTTACAATTTGAACTGATCTATTCATTTTGCGAGTTGCATTAAATTTACCAGCAATATTGTCTTCTTTTTCTCTTTTTACCATATCTTATATTGTGGTAACAGTATATTTAAATTGGGCGGTAATTTTTACCCTAGTTAGTTATTAACATTATAGCAAGTCAACTATGAAATTATAGGATATGTTATTAATTATCAATTACTTTTACTCTATTTTATTAAAAAGTAAAGATTTACAAATTATTGGATGGGTAGAAACGTACTCAAATTGAGATAGCTATTACGACGGGATTAGTACGCCTAATCTTATTAAATATCCTAATCAGAGTTGTAATAAACCCGTATTTCTTGTCAATCATAGAATACGTTATTGACGATTCTGCCGAGTCTGCAAACTTTACTTTGCCATCAAACCAGTTACCCTTTAGATTTCCACGAATATCGCAAGGGGCAATCCTTACATGTGGATTGTTTCTAATCCGCTTTGCCTTCCCAGAATTGACATCCGTCCTAAAATATATCAAACCTTGGTAAATTATAAACCAGATGGGAGTCCTTACTCCAGCGCCATTTTTCCTAAACGTCTCAATTGTAATGTACTTGAATTTCGATAAATCGGATAGATTATCTGCAGACATCTAATAACTTTCAATAAAGAACTTATTAGTAATCTTTTTGTAAAATTCTATCACAGTACCAAATGGATTAGGGCAACAATCGAATGTCCGATAAGTTCACAATATCATAATTACCTAAAATATGATGCATATTTGTAGTTCAAATAAAGCATCAAGATTAGGATAAGTAACACTAATCTTTCCTGTATAATTCATCTTTTGGTTTAATATTTCTGAAATTAAAGTAGAGAGCCAAATCATAGATAATCTTTATAACACCACCTAACACAAAGGGTGCTGCAAGTGACAAAGACGATTGAAAGATATACCCAAATAGCGATGGAGATATTGTTTGCGCAATATTTCTTGAAACATTGGTTAGTCCTGAAGCAGCTGTTCTCTCATCTTCGCTTACAATGGCTACGATGTATGATTGTCTAGTAGGAACATCCATCTGCGACATAGTCATTCTAATTAAATATAGTATAACAGCCAATTGTAAAGAGGGGGCAAATGCAACCAAGATGAGCAAAATATTAGATGGGAGATGTGTGAATACCATTGTATTTACAAGACCAATTCTATCCGCAATCTTAGCGGCTGCAATATACGATAAAGCAGTTATGACATTGGCAGCTGAAAAAATATAGGATAAAGCAGCAAGGTCCGCTCCAAATCTTGTAAAGAACCATAGGGACATAACACTTTGAATTACAAAGCCTCCTGCAAACGAATCAACTGCAAAGAGCGTAGAAAGCTTGGCAACAATCTGTTTTGATCTTGGAGATAGGGTCTGCTTAATAGTCCTTTTCGCTTCTTGCTTAACTTCAATATCTCTTGAGAGCATAATGTAAATAATTATAACAAATAAGCCAAGCAGGGTATATAAGATAAAGAGACCCTTGATTGATTCAATCTGACTTAATCCATAAATTTGTTCCTGTAGTAGGGATGGTAGGCCGGACAATAAGATGCCCACAGACATAGAAAAAGTTCCTACCATATTATAGAGTGCAAATGCTGTATTCATCATCTGCTTATTCCTAATTGTTTGCGGTAAAGTCGCCTGTTCTATTGTAAGGAAGGCACCAGTCTCAGACCCAGTAACATTCATAGTTCCTATAAATGCCGCTAATATTAACAAGAAATAGTTATCAGTAATTGTGAATATTAATCCAGAAACTGACATTAGCGAGGCATAGATAATAAGAAGCCTCCTTCTTCCAATTCTATCAGCATAAAAGCTAGCAAATAATGTAAAAATCACACTGTTTACAAGTGCTGAGCCTAAGAGTAGACCTATCTGAATATTATCAAATCCCAAGAGTCTTAGATATATGGCAATAATAATACTAAGAAATCCATAACCAAATGTCCGCATAATCCTCGCTGCAAGTAACAGCTTTCCATCTCTTGTAAGCCAGTTGAGAATTAAATTCATACGATTGTATCTTTTCAGGTTGAGTTTATATCAACTACTAAGATCACACATTATGAGCAAACTTCCAACCAATTATCATCTCCTAATTGAAACTAGTTTGCCGAGTTTATCACTGTCCTCTGCTCTAAATTCTAGTGAAGAGCTCTGCATCTCCTCTTCGCTTAACCTTTAACTCAAGCTTTATAAGGCTTTTTTTAGATCCTCGAGTAACATTACAGGATGAAATTCAACCTTTGCTCCCATATCCTGAAATAATGGTTCGGCTATAGCGGGTATCATGTCAGCCCTTTCAATGTTGACAATAAATGCGAAAGTTCTATCTCCTCCCGCTTCAAAAAAATAAGCAGCCTCAGCGTTTGCCTTTTTGATAAAATCTTCAATAGTTTGCAAAAATTTTGCACTCTTCACTGCTTTATTTCCGGCTTCAGTTGGAAGTTGAGCTCTTACTAAAAATCTCATATTTGAGATTACAAGTTATAATATAAATATTTTTGATTAACTTTGATACTTATTTCAAGGACAAAGTGATATGCGACTCGGAATAAGGCACAAATTAATCAAATTCACGGGGTTATATCGCAAATTCAATATAAGCAATTTTTTACCTTATTTGTACTATGCTGGATGATCTTGTCAAAGAGAGGGTCGATGATAAAAAGCCCCGTCATGAAGGACTTACCCTTACAGTCGATAAGCTTGAATCATTTGATAAGGAAAACTTTGAGATATTGGCTCCTTTCATAGACCAAATTAAGATATATAATACGTATCCCTTGTTAATTTCTGATAATCTTCTTCAGAAAAGAATATCGTTCTACCATGATTATGGTATAAAGGTATCTACCGGTAGTACACTTACTGAATATGCAATATCAGAAAATTCTCTTGATAAGTTCATAACAGAATGTAGTAGAATAGGTTTTGACATAATAGAAATTGGCGAGAACAGCATTGATTTAGATGTCGATAAAAAGAAGAGAATATCTGATTCCATACATTCTACAGATTTGAAATTTAATTGGAAGATAGGAAAAAAAGATCCGCGTCATCAGATTGGAATTGATCTCACACTTTTGAAAATTGACGAGGCAATAAAAGTGGGTGCAAAAAAAGTAATCTTAGAAGCTAATGAGGGAATCAACGTTGGAATATATGATCAAAACGGTTCCATCATTTGGAACTATGTCGCAGCTCTGACTGCAAAATATCCACCCAGTACTTTTATTTTTGAGGCTCCATTAGCAATGCAACAGTCATCATTAATAGCAGAATTTGGTCAAAGGGTGAACCTTGCTGAAATTACAATTGATAATGTTGCATCTGTAGAATCTCAGCGGCGTGGATTTCTTTCTAAAGCCTCTTTTGGGATGACTTTCTCACAAAAAGAAATAGGTGGAGGCCCTGCCTCGAAGTTTATCTATTATTTAATAAAAACTAAGCATCCAATAGAACAAGGCGATCTTATTGGAATTACTCATTTACCAAGGAGGACTGTTCAAAGTGCGATAGAAGATTTGAAGAATCAAGGCTTCATTATAGAACGAAACAGCTTGGATGATAGTAGAAGAAAGGTGTATTATCCAGTCAAATCAGAGTGGTTGTGAATATTCTATATATCTAAACTATTTTCATTAAAGATATAATATTTTTCTTGCCAATAGGCTATAATATTCTGCTAGAGCTGCCATTGAATTAATAACGATTAGTGAAGAATTAGTAAAGAATACAAGATTCTCTGCTGCTAATCGTTACTAAGGTGAATTAATTTTTATCATATCGTGATCAATTAATGCAGTTTATGCATGTTTTGTCAAAATTATGCATATTTACAAGTATTCAAATATGGTTTAATTTATGCTTTAATTTAGATAGAATACATGAGCAAAAAATTTAAAGTCTTGGTAATCTTAGCTACGTTACTTATAGCAGGATTTATTGTTACACCTCAGGCGAATGCACAGCTAACACAAAAAAAGGCACTTAGACTAGGATACTTTCCCAATATAACGCACGCACAGGCAGTAATTGGAGTAGGAAATGGAGATTACCAGAAAGCACTTGGTAATAACATAGAGCTAAAACCTTTCACGTTCAATGCAGGTCCATCGGCTACAGAAGCACTTTTGGCAAATCAGATCGACGCAACGTACATAGGTCCGAATCCAACCGTTAATGGTTATGTAGTCTCTCAAGGAACGGCCGATAGAGTAATATCTGGTGCCGCAAGCGGAGGTGCAGTCTTTATAGTAAGAAATGATTCTGGTATT
>Ga0207648_10002979_pt1 | contig 17899 bp, 15 predicted proteins | sample KBSMisM32_FD_184310 | JGI IMG/M metagenome (GOLD analysis project Ga0207648, IMG submission 184310) | Miscanthus rhizosphere microbial communities from Kellogg Biological Station, Michigan, USA - KBS Miscanthus M3-2 (SPAdes) (version 2) | ecosystem: Host-associated > Plants > Roots >...
AACCACCAACGCCGGCGGTGGAGGGGGCCACGCTGCGGCCGGCGGCGCCGGCGGCACCGGCGGCGTTGTCGGCAGCGACGCCGCCGTGCCGACCTGCAGCGACGGCATCAAGAACAGCGACGAGACGGGCATCGACTGCGGCGGCCACTGCGGGAAGTGCGCCGCAGGTAATGCCTGTCTGGTGAACGGCGACTGCCAGTTCGCGTGCCGCTCCGACAAGACCTGCGGCGCGTGCATCGTCGCCGCCGATTGCCCCGGCATCGAGTCGGAGTGTCAGCATCGCTCCTGCACCGCCGGCACGTGCGGGATGAAGCGCGAAGCGGCTGGGTTTGTGCTGGCGCTACAGACAACCGGCGACTGCAAACGCCGTCAATGCGCGCCCGACGGCACAGTCATCGTCGCGAACGACGACAGCGACCTTCCGGATGATCGCAATCCCTGCACCTACGACATCTGCATGACGGGCACGCCGTCGCACACGATGGTGCCAGCGGGCTCGAACTGCGGCGGCGCCAACACCTGCGACGCGAACGCACGATGCGTCGGCTGCGTGATCGCCGCCGACTGCCCGGGCACCGACACGGCCTGCCGCATTCGAACTTGCACGGCGGGCGGGGTGTGCGGCTTCTCGTTCGTTGCCGCGGGAACGGGGCTGGTCGATCCGACCGCGGGCGACTGCAAGGGGCTCCTGTGCAACGGCGCGGGCGACAAACTGGTGGTCAACAACGACGGCGACCTCCCGATCGACGGCAACCCTTGCTCGACCGACGAATGCTTGGCGGGAACGCCGATGCACCGTCCGGTCGCTTCAGGGACGTCGTGCGGCGCCAACCTGATCTGCGACGGCGCCTCCAGGTGCGTCGAGGATGTGGCGAGATAGCATGCGCGCGCACGTCGCGTTTCTCACGGCCGCGATCCCGATCGCGGCGTGCGTGCCGCCGCTGCCGGATGAAACAAACGGAACAGGCTTCCCGAATTTCATGGTCGCGCTGGTGTCGTCCGCCGGCAGTCCCGCGAATCTGGCCGTCGATTCCCAGTCCGTGTACTGGGCGGATATCAGCAGGCAAGCGGTGATGAAGGTGTCGCCGCGGGGCATCGAGGCAGTGGCTCGGACTCCCTTTCGCGGGTACTACCAGGTCGCGGTCGATGCCAGAAGCGTCTACTGGACGTCGGGCCAACAGGACTTTGCGAGAAACGAAATCGTCAAGGTCGACATCGCCGGTGGCCAACCGACGACGATCGTCGCCGATCCGAACGACACGGACGACATCGAGATATTCGCCGTGCGTGGTGGCGCCATCTACTGGACGACCGGCGGCGGAAACGTGAAGAAGGCCAGTCTCGGCGGCGGACCGCCGACGGTGCTGGCGACGGAACAGTGGAGCCACGTCGGCCTTGCCGTGGACGGGACCAGCGCCTACTGGATCCGAAGCGATGGCATCGTGAAGGTTGGGATCTCCGGCGGCGAGCCGGTCCTCATCGCGCCCATGCTGACCGAGTCGTACAGCAATCTGGCGGTCGACGCGACGCACGTCTACTGGAGCGACGCCCTGACGAACAAGCTGCTCAAGGTGCCAATCGGCGGCGGGACACCCGAGGTCGCTTACGCGCCGGGCAGCGAGCCGATGCACGTGGCCGCCGATGGTTCCGGCTTGTACTGGATAGACCAATCTGGTTCGGTATGGGGCCTCGACAGGCCGCAGACGGAAGCGCGCGCCCTCGGCGTGACCGCGCCTGACGGTGTGGGCGACCTCGTCCTCGACGAGACCGGTGTCTTTTGGGTAGCCGGCGACGCCATCTACAGGGCGCCCAAATGATGGGCGTGCTGCGGCGACGTTCGGCATCTTGAAGGCGCCGAAGTGATGTCCGGCGTCCGACAAGTTGTAGGACGCGCGACGAACTGAGCCGACAAGTTGTAGGACGCGGCCCGTCGCCCCGCGAAAAGTCGTGTGATTTCCGCGCGGCACGGTCGTTGCTGACAACCGGCGCGCAACCAGGTGCGGGGCCGTCGGCTCCGCGGCCACACATTCGCCAACCCGCGGAGGGACCTTCTCGATGAACCTACACAAGACGAACTCAATCAAAGTCGGTACGACGCTTGTCGGCCTGACACTCGCCGTGACGCTGGCGGGGCTCGGCTGCGGGGACGGCGGCGGCACGCCGTCGGGCAAGGGCGGCAGCGGGGGCAAGGGCGGCACCACCGGAAGCGCCGGCACCACCGGAAGCGCCGGCACCACCGGGACCGCCGGCACCACGGGCTCCGGCGGCACTGGTGGATCGATCGGCGGCACCACTGGCTCTGGCGGCACCGCCGGGGCCACCGCCGGCACCACGGGCTCCGGCGGGTCAGCCGGCACCGGCGGCTCCACGGGCGGCACGGGCGGCGTGGCCGGCTCTAACACCGCGGGGACCGGCGGCTCGTCCACCGGCGGCGCGGGCGCGACGGGCACGGGCGGCACCGGCGGCGCCGGCGGCACCGGCGGCCTCCCCGCGAACCTGCCTCCGACACTGAACCCGCCGGCGGGCGCGACGCTGAAGCTGCGTGTGCACGCCACCGGCGACCAGATCTACACCTGCATGGGGAGCTCGGCGGGAGCGGGCGGCGGTGCGGGTGCGGGCGGGACGGGCGGTGCAGCCACCACGACCTACGCGTACGTGTTGAAGCAGCCGGACGCCAAGCTGTGGGACTGGACCAGCACCACCACGCAGGTCGGCACGCACGGGCTGGGGCCGAACTGGACCTCCACCGACGGCAGCGCAGTCAATGGCGCCAAGGCATATGGGGAGAACGCCACCGGCACGATCCAGTGGCTTCTGCTGCGCGCCACGTCGAACACGGGCACCGGCGTGTTCAGCGACGTCACCTACGTGATTCGCGCAAACACGACCGGAGGTGTCGCGCCCGCCGCAAACAGCTGCGATTCGACGACCACCGCGGACATGCGCGTCCCCTACACGGCTGACTACTACTTCTATAACGGCGGCGGACCCGGCACGGCGTGGATGACGCCGCCCGGAAACCTGCCGACCGGAATCCCGGTCCCGAACGGCGCGACGCTGAAGATCCATGACCACGCGATCGGCGTACAGGTCTACACCTGCACGGCCAGCACGGGAGGCACGAGCGGCGGCGGTACGGGCGGCACGGGCGGCACGAGCTACTCGTGGGTGCTCAAGCAGCCGGACGCGATCCTCTACGACTCGAGCTTCGCGCAGGTCGGCACGCACGGCATGGGGCCGAACTGGACCTCCACCGACGGCAGCATCGTCAACGGAACCAGGATCGCCTCCGCGAACTCGACGATGGCGGGCGCGATCCCGTGGCTGCTGCTGGGAGCGTCGTCGACCGCGGGCACCACGGGCGTGTTCACGGACATCACGTACATCCAGCGGCTGAACACCGCCGGCGGCCCGGCGCCGACCACCACCTGCGACTCGACCTCCGCCGACGTCCGCATCCCGTACTCCGCCGACTACTACTTCTTCACAGGAACGTCGACGGACGGCGGCACCGACTGATCCGGACACTGCCCTGATCGAGGGCGGACGCGGGGAGGTGGCGACAGCCCCTCCCCGCGTTTTTGTTTGTCAGGCGCGGCGGAACGCGATCAGCCAGCTCGCGACGACCACCCCCAGCGCGGCCGCGCCCAGCAGCGCCTGGACGAGCGGGCGCGGCGTTCGCCAGCCGCGACGAAGCTGGGCGAACGCCCAGCCGACGCCGAACAGAGCGCCGAAGCCGAGCCCGAACAGGTGAGCCTTGTAGTCGGCGCCGCGCATCGTGCCGGTCATCGCGAACAGCGCCAGCCCGGCGCCGAGCGGCACCCACCAGTAGCCGGGACGCGTGCGCAAGGTCAGACGCCTGACGGTTTGCAGCCCCGCGATGATCCCCAGCGCCGCGAACGTCGCCGTCGACGCGCCGACCGAATCGTGGTTCGTGCGGTGATAGACGGCCGTCATCAGGTTTCCCGCCGTCGCCGAGAGCAGGATGAGCGTCGCGCCCAGGCCGCCGCCCAGCCAGCGGCCGACCGACGAGACGAAGATCAGCGTGGCGACGACGTTCCCGACCACGTGAAACAGATCCGCGTGCAGCGTCAGCGCGGTCACCGCCCGCCACCAGTCGCCGTGCATGATGCGCTCGGCGGACGCCGAGCCCACGCGGAACCAGATCGATCCCTGATCCCAGGTGCCCGACACCAGCAGCATCGCCGCGAATCCGATCGCGCACAGCAGCCCGAGCGGGCTCCACCCGAGATCGGGCGCGGGCGCCGGCTGCTCGGGCGCGCCCTCGGCGTCGAACGCGTCCAGCGCCTCGCCGGCCGCCGCCGCATCGGCGGCGTGCACGACCAGCGCAAACTGGCCGTCGCGCTCGTCGACCCGGTGCTCGATCGAGGCGGCGGCCAGGACCAGCGCCCAGTCGTTCGCTTCGGTCGTTGACGCGGTCATCCTCAGCAGGTGATCCACGGGCTAAGACTACGATCTAATTCCCTTTAGCCCAGGCTTAAGCGCCGGCACAGCTTCCGTCGATGATCGGCTTGAGCGATGCGCCGAGGTGTCACCGGGGTGGTGTTGCTGGCCGCTATCTCCGCCTGCGGCCGCATCGGCTACGACGCCACCCTGCGCAGCGACTCTGGCACGGGCGGCGGCGGCGCGGCCGGCGTCGCGGGAACCGGCGGCGGCGCCGGAAGTGGTGGGACCGGTGGCAGCGCGAGCGCCGGGACAAGCGGTACCGCGGGCGCCGGCGCGGGTGGGCAGGCCGGCAGCGTGGGTACCGGCACTGGTGGCAGCGGCGGCACGGGCGGCACGACCGGCGCCGGCGGTGGCGCCGGCGCGTGCGCGCTGGCGACATACGGCGGTCACACCTATGCGCTTTGCGACCGGCCGCTGTCCTGGATCAATGCCGCGGCGGACTGCGCGGCCAGCGGGATGAGCCTCGTGCGCATCGACGACGCCGCGGAGAACCAGTGGGTTCTCACCAACGCGTTCGCGGGCGTGCCAGCGTCCGACAATCAGAGCACTGTCTGGCGCTGGCTGGGCGGAACGGACCTGACGGTCGTGGGCGAATGGCGCTGGACGGACGGCGCGCTGTTCTGGCTCGGTGGCTCCAACGGATCGGCGCAGAACGGCCTTTACGCGAACTGGCTCGCCAACCGCCCGACGAGCGGAGGAACGGCGAGCGACTGCACGATCATGCAGCACAACACCGAAGGGTTCTGGACCGACTGGGACTGCGCGCGGCTCGAGCCGTACGTCTGCGAACGATATTGAGATTCGTCAGACGGGCTTGACGGGCACGCCGTCTCAGCCGTAGCGTGGTCGATCTTCGCGGGAGGTGACGCATGATCGGCAGCATCGATCACTTCGTGGACCAGCAGATCCTGCTCTGGCAAGAGGAACGCCGGATCCGCGAGCGTAAAGGGGTCGAAGGAAACGTTCAGCGCCCGACCATCTGCATCTCGCGCCAGTACGGGGCGCGCGGCGCGGCGATGGGACGACTGGTCGCCGATCGGCTCGGCTTTCGTTTCTATTCGGACGAGCTGATCCACGACATCGCCGAGGCGGCCCACGTGCGCCAGCAGGTCGTCGAATCGCTGGACGAGCGCGTGCAGGACGGTATCGCGGAATGGGTCGCCGGCCTGATCAAGCGCGGCGTGTTCGCGCCGTCGGACTACCTGCGCAACCTGTCGAAGGTGGTGCTGACGCTGGGCCGCCATGGCAAGGGCGTCATCATCGGCCGCGGGGCGCACTTCCTGCTGGACGGCGCCACCACGCTGCGCGTGCGCGTGATCGCGCCGCTTGACGTCCGCGTCGCGCGCGTCGCCGCGCGCGACGGCCTCTCGGAAGCGGAGGCGCGCGCCAAGGTGACGCGCATCGATGACGAGCGCGTCGCGTTCAACCGCCAGCACTACAACGCGGACATCCGCGATCCCGATCATTACGACCTGCTCGTCAACGCCGGCACGCTGGGCGTCGAGGGCGCGGCGGCGCAGACCGTGGCGGCGTTCCAGTTCCGCTTCGGCTCGACGACCTGAACGAAGGAAACGGCGCGCTGCCAACACTGCAGTTTCGAGGCGGCACGATCGAAGTCACCGGTCTGCCGGCCGGAGCGCCGGCGCCGCCCGGCTGTCTCTGGGATCCGCGCACCGCGTGCTTCCGCGCGCCGGCGTCCGCTTACGCGGCGGTGCGCCGCGCCTTCGGGCGCGAAGACGAAGCCGTCGAGGATCGCGCGCGCGGCTACGGCGAGCTGGCGCTGGGCGTGCGCGTGCACCGCGAACCTCGCCCCTACCAGGCCGAGGCGCTGGCCGCCTGGCGCGGGCACCAGGGTCGGGGCGTCGTGGTGCTGCCGACGGGCGCGGGCAAGACCTGGGTCGCGTGCCTGGCCATCGACGACAAGCGCCGCAGCACGCTGGTCATCGCCCCCACCCTGGATCTCGTGCGGCAGTGGTACGACGTGTTGCGGACGACGTTCGGCGTCCCGGTCGGCGTCATCGGCGGCGGCGAGTACGACGTGCAGTCGCTGACGGTGTCGACCTACGACTCGGCCCACATTCACATGGAACACCTGGGCGACCGCTTCGGGCTGGTGGTGTTCGACGAGTGCCACCACCTGCCCGGCCCGGCGTACGCGCTGGCGGCGCGCGCCTGCCTGGCGCCCTTTCGCCTGGGGCTGACCGCGACGCCCGAGCGCGCCGACGGACGCCACGCCGACTTCGACGAGCTGGTCGGCCCGATCGTCTACCGGAAGGACATCGTCGATCTCTCGTCGGCGGGCGGCTACCTGGCCCCGTACGACACCGTGCGCCTGACCGTCGAGCTGGGTCCCGAGGATCGGCGCGCGCACGACGAGGCGCGCGGCATCTACCGCGACTTCCTGGTGCGCAACGGCATCCGCATGTCCAGCCCGTCGGGCTGGTCGGACTTCATCATCCGCTCGGCGCGCAGCGAGGACGGGCGGCGCGCCATGGCCGCGTACCGGCGGCAGCGCGAGATCGCGTTCGCGGCGCCCGCCAAGCTGGACTACGTCGCGCTGCTGCTGGATCGCCACCGCGAGGATCGCACGTTGCTGTTCACCCAGGACAACGCCACCGCGTACGAGATCTCGCGTCGCTTCCTGGTCCCGATCATCACGCACGAGACGCGCGTGCGCGAACGCAGCGAGATCCTCGCCGGCCTGGCGGAAGGCAGCTACGGCGCGGTGGTGACGTCGAAGGTCCTGAACGAGGGCGTCGACATCCCCGACGCGGCGGTCGCCATCGTCGTGTCGGGTAGCGCGTCGGTGCGCGAGCACGTGCAGCGCCTGGGGCGCGTGCTGCGCGCGCGTGAGGGCAAGCGCGCGCTGCTTTACGAGCTGGTCACGGCGGCGACCACCGAAACCTTCACCAGCGCGCGGCGGCGCGATCACAGTGCTTACCGCTGATCTGGTGACGGCCCGGCGCCGCGGCGACGAGCTGCGCCTGATCCCGGTCGACGACGGGCGCCGCGCGCGCATCGCGACGCTGGCAGCGGCGTTCGCGGACGTCGTGCGCGCGCACGTCGGCTCGACGCGCCAGCAACTGGACGACGCGCTGGATGCGCGCGCCGCCGACACCGACCTGGCGCAACCCGATCGGCGGCTGAGCGCCGCGGTCCAGAAGCTGGTCGAGGACGGCTGCCGCTTCGAGGAGCCTGACGCCGAGACGGCGGCGGCGCTACGCCGCGAAATCTTCCGCCGCGCGGCCGCCGGCCGCCGGGCGGCGACGCCGAGCGCGCCCTTCGATCGCGACGCGCTGCTGGCGGCGGCGGCGGGCGAGCGCGGAACGACCGCCGACGCGATCGAGGCCGGGCTTTACGCCGATCGGCCCGCCCGGCAGCGGCTGCTGACCTTCGACGCCCGACCGCCTGCGGCCATCGCGAGCGGCTTCGAGCTGGCCGAGGCGCAGGCCGTTCTGCTTCGCGCGACGCGCGTCGTCGCCAGCGTGCGGGCGCGTGACGCGGGGACGTACCGCCAGCTGTTCCGCACGTTGAAGTTCCTGCGTCTGCTGCCCGTGGTCGCCGCCAGCGGCGACGGCGGATACACCATCGCCCTCGACGGGCCGCTGAGCCTGTTCCAGGGCGGCACGCGCTACGGTCTTCAGCTGGGCCTCGCGCTGCCCGCGATCGCCGCCTGCGACCGCTGGTCGATCGAAGCGGACGTCCGCTGGGGAAACGATCGCCGCCCGCTCCGGTTTCGCGTCGGCGGCGCGGCCGTCCCGGCCGGAGCGGTCGAATCGCCGCCGCTGCCCGACGAGCTGGCCGCGTTCGTGACCGCGTTCGAACGCCTCGAGAGCGGCTGGCGGATCGATCGTGAGCCGGCGGTCCTCGATCTTCCCGGCGCCGGCGTGTGCGTGCCCGACCTCGCGTTCGTGCGGGCGCGCGACGGCGCGCGCGTCCATTTCGAGCTGCTCGGGTTCTGGAGCCGGGAGGCCGTCTGGAAGCGCGTCGACCTGGTCCGCGCCGGCCTGCCCCACCGGATCCTGTTCGCGATCAGCAAGGCGCTGCGCGTCGGCGAAGCGGTCCTCGACGACGCACCCGGCGCCGCGCTCTACGTCTTCGCGCGCGTCATCGCCGCCAAGCAGGTCCTGGAACGCATCGAAGGCCTCGCCGCCCCACCCACTTGATTCGGCGGATGTTTTGATTTCGCAACCCACGCGGACGCTGGTGATGCTCCCCGGGATGGACGGCAGCGACAAGCTGTTCGGCCCGTTGCGGGCCGCCGCGCCGGCCGGCGTCGAGACGATCGCCGTCGGGTATCCGCCCGGCCCGCACAATGGCTACGACGATCTGCTGCCGATCGTGCGCGAGCAACTGCCCGCCGATCGCCCGTACCACCTGCTCGGCTGGTCGTTCTCCGGCCCGCTGGCGCTGCTGGCGGCGGCGGAGCGGCCGCCCGGACTGCGCGGCGTCGTGCTGGCGGCGTCGTTCGTGAAGACGCCCGTGCCGTATCTGCCCCGCTGGGTCCATCGCCTCGCCACGCCGGCCCTGTTCCGGTTCTATCCCGCCGCGTCGCGCGCCAAGGCGCTGCTGGGCGGCTACGGAACGCGCGAGGTGAGGCGCCTGCTCGCCGAGGCGCACGCGTTCGCCGGCACCGAGGCCCTCGCCTGCCGCGCCCGCGCCGCTCTGTCGATCGACGCGACCGCGGCGCTCGCAGCCTGTCCCGTGCCCGTCCTCTACTTGCGCGCGCGCAAGGACCGCGTGATCCCCGGCAGCCGCGCCGACGAGATCCGGCGGCTGTTTCCGTCGCTGGAGATCGCCGACATCGACGGGCCCCACCTGGCGCTGGTCACGAACCCGGAAGCGGCGTGGGACGCGCTGGGCGCGTTCCTCGCTCGCGTCGATCACATGGCGGCGCAGCCGTCTTCGACGTCCGCGTAGCGGTTGCAGTTGTCGTCGATGCCGTTGGCGCAGATCTCGACCGCGCCCGGGTTGACGCCGGGGTTGTTGTCGTCGCAGTCGTTGCACCACCCGAAGCCGTCGCCGTCGGCGTCGCTGCTGTCGCCGCTGCCGTCCTCGCACGCGAGGAACTTCGCGATGTACGCAGGCCGATCCGCGATCACCTGCCGCATCAGCGCGACCTCCTCGTGGTGATCCTCCATGCTCCTCAGCCGATGGGGATCCTGCTCGACCGCCCCCTCGATCTGCGCCGCAAACGCGTCGACCCAGGACTGGATGCGGGCGACGTCCCACGACGCCAGCAGCTGCCTGAGCGCGGCGACGTAGTTCGCGCGCCAGGTCGGATCGGCCATCACGATCAGGTAGTGCTGGCCCGCGTCCTGCGTCGTCCCACGCGTCCACCAGTAGATCGGACTGATATCGCTACGCCCTACCCACCCGAACGTCGCGTCCGCGTCGTCGAGCAACCAGCGATAGCCCTTGTCCGCGTAGTCGTAGAGGTAGAAGTTGTGCGCGCCCCCGTAGTAGCCGTCGGCATCGTTCAGCAACGCCTCGGCGGCCCACTCGGTGACCGACGCCTGCATGTCGACGACGGCCGACATCGCGGCGATGTCATGCGCGGCCCAGAACGCGTCGAGCTTGGCCTTGTTCAGCATCGCCTCGTTGGTCTTGGGCGACCACCCGCCCTCGTACAGATCGCCGTCGGGCGCCTCGGGAAACACACGCTTGATGTAGTTGCCGCCGACGCGCTCTTCGTTGACGTAGAGGCCGTAGTACTGGCCGTTGATCGTCACGCGGGCGCTGTTCGCGCACGGCGCCGGCATGCCGAAGATCTCGGCCATGGTCGTGAAGCCCAGGCGCTCCTGCATGAACGTGTGATCGTCGTTGGGCATGTCGAGCACGATCTTGCTGACGCCGTGGAACTTCCCCGCGGGGTTGACCTCCTCGAACGAGACGACGAACTGCATCCGCGCCTTGTCGCCGTCCTGGCTGACGGTGATGACCCACGACGAATCACCCTTCAAGCGGACCATCGCGTCGTTCACGGTCTCGTTGCCGTAGTGGAAGACGATCGGGTGGTACGTCTTGTAGTCGATTCCCGCCGCCTTCAGCGCATCGCGATTGTGAAACTCGTAGTCGATCTTCGCCCACTCGTCCGCGCTGATGTCGAACGAGTAATCAACCAGCGTTGCCTGGTCGAACAGATCGGAACAACCGCGCGCGGACGGCATCATGCCGCCGCCGGTTCCGCCGCCCGCGCCCGTGCCGGCGGCGCCGGTGTCCGCACCCGCCGCGCCCGTGCCGTCGTTACCGCCGACGCCCGTCGCCGTGATCGCGTTGCCTTCGCGATTGCCGCTGCAGCCCGCCACCAACCAGAGCGCAATCCCCCACACCACCCCAAGCTTGCGCATGAGCCTCCCCGCGACGATACGGGACCTGAATTAGCAATCGCCGCGCCAGGCCGCGCGGGACGCAAGCGCGGCTACGGAAGACGTTTCGGTAACGTCGCAGCGGCGTCGGTGACGCGACTATTAAGTCGGGAACCCTGGGAGGGTTCCCGAACCGTCCCGCGATGGTGCGCGCCGAGCAAAGCTCGGCGGCTCCCCACGCGATTACTTACCGTCGGACTCGGGTGGCTTGGCGTCGTCAGGTCGGTCGGGCTTCGCCTCGGCCGCGGGCGGCGCCGCGCTCGGTATCGCATCGGACGGAACGGGTTCGGCGACGGGCCAGCCTTTCGAATCGCGCGGCGGGCCTTCGCGCCTGGGCCCGCCACCACCGCCGCCGCCGGGCCTGAACCCGCCGCCGCGATCACGCCTCGGACCGCCGCCACCACCACCTGGGCCGCGGCCACGTCCGCCACCGCCAGCACCACCGCCACCGCCAGGACCACCAGCGCGCGCACCCTGATCGCGGCCGGGGCCAGGACCGCCACCGGGGCCGCGTCCCGGACCACCACCGGGGCCGCCGCCCGGACCACCGCCGCCCGGACCTCGCCCGGGACCGCCGCCACCCGGACCTCGCCCGGGACCGCCGCCACCGGGACCGCGACCCGGACCGCCGCCACCGGGACCGCGACCCGGACCGCCACCGGGGCCGCGACCGAAACCACCAGGCGGGCGTGGGCCGCGCCCGCGGCCGCCGCCGCCGGGACGATCGGGACCGCCGGGCGCGCGCGTGACCATCCAACCCGGACCGCCGGTCGGATTCTCGGGACCGCCACGTCCGCGATCCTGATGTCGTCCGCCGCCGGGCCCCATCTCGAATCCGGCGCCAGGGCGATCGCGGCGCGGAGGTCCCTTGCCACCGCCCGCGCCACCCGGGCCGCCACCACCACGACCACCGCCGCCACCACGACCACCGCCGCCGCGATCCCGACCACCGCGGTCACGTCCGCCGCGATCGCCGTGCCTGCCGCGCGGCTCGGGCCGGGGTTGCAGATCGACGACGTAATAGAAGTCGCCCTGCTTCTTCGCGTTCGGCGGCGGATCCTCGCCGCTCATCACGCGAACCAGCCGGACGTTGTCGGCACGACCGCGCATCACCTCGAGCGCCTCCATCAGGCGCGCGAGCCGATCGCCATTGATGCCCATCTTTTCTTCGATCTCGGCCGCCGCGCGGACCGCACTCTCGTCGACGGGTGGCGGCGCGCTCGCTTCGGCCGACGCGCCCTCCTCCGGCGCGGCCTCGGCGGCCGGCTCCGCCGCCGCGGCTTCGCCCTCGGCTTCACCCTCGGCCGCGGCTTCACTCTCGGCAGCGGCTTCGCCCTCGGCAGCGGCTTCACTCTCGGAGGGCGCTGCCTCCGATTCGGCGGCGGTTTCGGAAGCCGCCTCGGCCGGCGCTTCGGTCGTCTCCGCCGCTTCCGGCGTTGGTTCAGCAGCGGCCGCTTCGGCGGCCGGCTCGGCCGCGCCTGTCTCCGCGGCGGCCTCCGGCGCCGGCTCGCCTGCCTCGGCGGCCTTGCTGCTTGCCTCCTTTGGAGGTGAAGGCGGCGGACGATGAGTCTGGCGGATCTGCGCCGCCTCACGCAAGACGGTGCCTGAGAACTCGGTAATAGTCTTCATGGCGGCGATCGCCCGGCCAGCGCCAGGGGCGTTACTTAACTTTAGCTACGGCTTCGAGCTTCTTGAAGTCGTCGGCCGCGTTCTTGGTCAGCTCGTAGTTGTCGAGGTCCTTGTGGCACCCGTCGCAGGTGAACTTCTGACCAGCCGCCTTCGCCTGCTTGACCATCTCCTTCATCATCTTCTTCGCCTCCGCCCGGCCGCCCTTGACGCACGCCTTCGCCGTCGGCGAGTCGCCCTTCGTCGCGATTGTGCATTTTCCATCATCGCCGACCGCTCGGCCCCCCAGCGTCGAGATCGTCAAAATCGTGGCGGTGAAAAGCAGAGCGGCGAAACGGATCATGGGTTGTCTCCGTGTGGATGGAACGAAACCGTCGTCGAGGGCAAACCTTATAGCCTGGACGGCGGGAGCGGAACAAGTATTCAGCCCCACTCTCGACGGTGGTGGCATTCCAGACAGGCGCCAAAACGGATATAGTCGCGCACCATGCGAGAGATCCCCGGGAGGAGCGCGCGCGCCGTACTAGCGGTATCCGTCGGCGCCATTCTGGCCGTAGCAGCGGGAGAAGCAGCCGCCCAAAGTCCGAAGAAGGAGGGCGTGCAGTTCGAGATCGGGGTCGGGGGCGGCGTCCACCTGTTCAACAAGAACCTCGAGCTCGGCGTCGCCGACGACACCGGTGACCCCACCACGACACCTCCGACACCGCCGCTGACCAGCCCGCAGAACTCCGCGCTGTTCGGCCTGCGCGTGGGATTGCTCTTGAACCCGTCGTTCGCGATCGAGGCCGAGGGCGTCGGGATGCCCTCCAAGGCGCGCGACACGGGCGCGAGCGTGTTCATCATCGGCGCGCGGGGATCGCTCGTTTACAACATCACCGGGATCGCGGACGGGAAGTTCGTTCCGTTCATCCTCGCCGGCGCGGGCATGCTGAACGTCGCGTCGACAAGCGGCGACATGAGCACGGAAGAAGCGACGTACCGGGCGATCAAGAAGGACACCGACTTCGAGTTCCACGGCGGCCTCGGCGCGAAGTACTTCTTCACCGACATCGTTCATTTGCGGCTGGACGCGCGCGCGCTCGCCGTCCCCAACAAGGAGTCGAAGGGGTTCGCCCCCGACGGTGAGTTCATGCTCAGCCTCGGCTTCACGTTCGGCGGCCACGAACCGGCCGCGCTGCCGCCGCCCGTCCTGATCAAGGACAGCGACAACGACGGCGTCCCTGACGACCAGGACAAGTGCCCGACCGAAGCCGGCCCGAAGGAGAACAACGGCTGCCCGGACAAGGACAGGGACGGCGACGGGGTCGTCGATCGCAAGGACAAGTGCCCCGACAAGGCCGGGCCGAAGGAGCGCGACGGCTGCCCCGAAGAAGACAAGGACAACGACGGCATCGTCGACGAGAAGGACAAGTGCCCCGACGAGCCCGAGGACAAGGACCAGTTCGAGGACGAGGACGGCTGCCCCGATCCCGATAACGACAAGGACGGCATCGTCGACGAGAAGGACAAGTGCCCGAACGAGGCCGAGACCAAGAACGGCTATCAGGACGAGGACGGCTGCCCCGACGAGGTGCCGGCGCCGGTCAAGAAGTTCACCGGCATCATCAAAGGCATCACGTTCCGGCGCAACTCCGCCGACATCAAGCCGTCGTCGTTCCCGCTGCTTAAGGAAGCGGTGGGCGTGTTCAAGGAGTACCCGACGCTGAGGGTCGAGATCTCGGGACACACCTCCGACGAGGGCAAGCGCGACTTCAACATGAAGCTGTCGCGCAAGCGCGCCGAGGCGGTGAAGCTGTTCCTGGTGTCGGCCGGCATCGACGAGGGCCGTATCGGAACGGTCGGCTACGGCCCCGACAAGCCGATCGCCGACAACGAGACCAAGGAAGGCAAGGAGAAGAACCGCCGCATCGAGTTCCGGCTGCTCGGAACCGAGGAGAAGGTTCAGGCGCAGCCCGAGCCCGAGGACATCAACCCGTCGCCTGATCGCGAGAACAAGGGCAAGGGGAAGGGCAAGGCCAAGGCGGGTGGCGGCGCCGGCGGCGAGGGTGAGCCCAAGCCGAAGGCCAAGAAGAAGAAGGCCGCTGCGCCGGCGCCCGAGGGCGATCCGATGCCGGCGTCGAAGCCGAAAAAGGGCGGGGCGAAAGCGAAGGCGCCGGCTGACAACGCCGCGCCCGCTGACAAGGCCGCGCCCGCCGACAAGGCCGCGCCCAAGGACAAGGCTGCGCCGAAGGGCGAGCTCTAGAGAGAGGCGTTACCTCAGGGGCCTGCCCTCACCCCGACCCTCTCCCGCAAGCGGGAGAGGGAGATCTGATCCCCTCTCCCGTCTGCGGGAGAGGGTTAGGGGGGTTAGGGTGAGGGCTCTCCCGTCTGCGGGAGAGGGTTAGGGTGAGGGCTCTCCCGTCTGCGGGAGAGGGTTAGGGTGAGGGGGCGGCTATTTCGCGAGGGAGGGGAAGACGGGGCAGCCGCGCGGGTAGGGACGCTCGTGCTCCTGCGCGTCGGTCGGCGGCGCGGGATCGCGGCAAAGGTGCGAATCCGAGCAGGCGACGAGGCGATCGATCGCCTCGTTGCGCGTCGCGGTCACGGACCGATCGAAGTGCGGGCAGTGAACGACGACCTTCAGCAAGATTGACCGGCGCATCGCCGCCGTCAGTCTACACCGCGACGCCGCTACTCCGCGATCCGGACCTCGGTTTCGACGGGCTCGGCGTAATTGATTCCCGGAACCTCGAAGCCGAACAGCACGCGGAAGTCGTGCTTGAAGCCGGCGTAGTCGATCGACGACATCAAGTTCTCCGACGTCACCGTCTTCCACATGTCGCTGACGCGCGCCTGGATGGCCGGATCCATCTCGAGGTCGTCGATGCGGATGCGGCCGCCGGCGTCCGTCTTGGGCGTCCGCCCCGGGCCGAAGTGATCGCGGAACAGGCGCGCGATCTGCTCCGCCGTCCCCTCGTGCGTGCCCGCTTCCTTCATCACCTTGTAGAGCGCGCTGATGTACAGCGGCACCACCGGGATCGCCGCCGACGCCTGCGTGACCAGCGCCTTGTTGACGCTGACCCAGGCGGCGCCGCCGATGCGTTCGCTCAGCGTCGCCGACAGCGCCGCCGTCTGCGTCTCCAGATCCTCCTTGGCCTTGCCGATCGTCCCCGACCGGTAGATGGGCATCGTCAGCTCGGGGCCGATGTAGCTGTAGGCGACCACGCGGCACCCCTTCGCCAGCACATCCGCGTCCAGCAGCGCGGTCACCCAGGCGACGAAGTCTTCGCCGCCCATCACCTTGCGCGTCGCTTCGATCTCCGCGTCGCTGGCGGGCCCGATCTCCACCTGCTGGATCTGGTCGTTGCCCAGGTTGATGCTGGGGCTGCGAAACGTCGTGCCGATCGGCTTGAGCGCCGAGTTCCAGCTGGCGCCCGTCTTCGGGTCGGTGCGCTTGGGCGCGGCCAGACTGTAGATCACGGTGTCCAGCTTGACGCCCGAGGCGGCCACGCGCGCCAGCGCCTCCTGCTTCACCTCGTCCGAGAACGCGTCGCCGTTGATGACGACGATCTCCTTGCCGCGCGCCCGCGCGGCGCTCTGGGCGGCGGCGAGGTTGTAGTAGCCGGCCGAGGCCGTTCGTTCGCCCTGCGGCGGCCGTTCCAGGCAGATCGCGGTCCCGCGCGCGCCGTAGCCGAACACCGTGCTCACCAGGCTGGAGAGCCCGTAACCGGTGCTCGCGCCGATCACCAGCGCGTGCTTCAGGCCGGCGCCGGGCGCGTCCTTGGTCGCCACGGCGATCTCGCGTTCGACGTTGGCGGCGCACCCCAGCGGGTGCGCGTTCAGGCAGATGAAGCTCTTGATGCGGGGGGCCACGGTCATCTTGGGCATTGCGACTTCCTGCCGCATCCGACCGGGGCGCGTCAAGCCGGGGTTGTACCGGAGGGAAGGCGTGGCTAGCTTGAGGTCGATGGATCTGCGAAGCGTCAAGCGCATCCTGGTGCCGACGGACTTCTCCGACCCGTCGGCCGAGGCGCTGGCGACCGCGATGGCGCTGGCGAAGGGGGCGGGCTCCGTCGTCGACCTGGTGCACGTGGCGGTCGAGGCGTCGTTCGCGCTGCCGCCGCCCATCGACGTCGCGACCGTGCCGATCGACATGGCAAAGGTGATGGAACGCGTGACCGACGGGCTGCGCGCCGAGGAGAAGCGCGTGCAAGACGCCGGGCTCCGCTGCGACACCGCGATGCTGGTCGGGCGCCCCGACGCCGAGATCGTCGCCCGGGCGACCGCGACCGGCGCGGAGCTGATCGTGATGGGCACGCACGGGCGCAGCGGTCTGGCGCACGCGCTGCTGGGCAGCGTCGCCGAACGGGTCGTCCAGCACGCGCCCTGCCCGGTGCTGATCGTCCCGAAGCGCGCGGCGACTAGCGCAGCTTCGCGCGGCGACTAGCGCAGCTTCGCGCGGCGACTAGCGCAGCTCGATGATGCTGGCGCCGTCGCCGCCCTGGCGGGGCGTGCCCGGTGCCCAGCGCGCGACGTAGGGTGAGCCGTCCAGGTGGGCGCGCACGCGCTTGCGCAGCGCGCCCGTGCCGTGGCCATGCACCACCACGACGTGCGTCTCGCCCGACAGCGCGGCGCGGTCCAGGTACGCGTCGATCGCGGCGACCGCCTCGTCGCCGTTCTGGCCGCGTACGTCGATCGTTCGCCGCGGCGTCGCGGCGATCAGCGCCAGGTCGTCGCCCGAGGGCGGGCTTTCGCCCGGCGGCGCGCGCCGCCCGGACTTCGCGCCCTGACTGCGCGCCGCCTCGCGCGCGGTGGTCTTCGGCGGGCCGAGCTCGTCGGCGGTCACCTCGACGGTCATCGCGCCGACGCTGACCTTCGCGCGCCCGCGCGCGTCCGGTGGGTCCAGCACGACGCCGTCGGCGTTCAGGCGCTGGACGAAGACCCGCGTTCCGGCGGCGAGCTCGACGGTGGCCGCGGCCGGCTTGGGCGGGGCCGGCAAGCGCGCGAGCGCTTCGGCCGCGACGCGTTCCAGCGCGGTGCGGCCCGCCTCGGCGGCGCGTGCGCTGCCCGCCTGCTGCGCCTCGCGGACGATCTGGGACAGCGCCGCGCGCGTCTCGGCGACGGCGGCGTCGACCGCCTCGCGCGCCTTCAAACCCAGCTCGCGTTCGCGGCGCGCGAGCGCCGCGGCGGCCTCGCGCTGCGTCTCGGCCGCGGCCGCGGCGGCGGCCTCGGCCTCGGCCAGCTTCTCCGCCTGCTTGATCAGCTCGCCCTCGCGCGCCTGCAGCCGCGCAATCACCGATTCCAGGCCGACGCTGGACGAGCCCGCCAGCGCGCGCGCCCGTTCCAGCAGCGCATCGGGCAGGCCCATGCGCGCGGCGATGTCGAACGCGTACGAACGCCCCGGCGCACCCGTGGCCAGCCGGAAGGTCGGGCGCAGCGCGTCCAGGTCGTAGGCCATCGCC
>Ga0207648_10002981_pt1 | contig 17887 bp, 21 predicted proteins | sample KBSMisM32_FD_184310 | JGI IMG/M metagenome (GOLD analysis project Ga0207648, IMG submission 184310) | Miscanthus rhizosphere microbial communities from Kellogg Biological Station, Michigan, USA - KBS Miscanthus M3-2 (SPAdes) (version 2) | ecosystem: Host-associated > Plants > Roots >...
GCTCGACCGGGCCGAGGAAGGAGGGAATCGCCAGTGGCGACAGGAACCGTGAAGTGGTTCAGCCCTGAGAAGGGCTTCGGCTTCATCCTGCAGGACGGTGGTCCGGACGTGTTCGTGCACTATTCCGCGATCACCGGCGAGGGGTACCGCAACCTCGAGGAGGGTCAAGCCGTGGAGTTCGACGTGACCGACGGGCAGAAGGGCCCGCAGGCCGCGAACGTTCGGTTGGTCAGCTCCTAAGACCGATCGAGCAGCGCTCCAGGAGGGCCGTCGCCGGCGAAGCCGGCGGCGGCTCTCCGGCGTCTAGGGGTGCGCGAGCAGCGCGTCGAGTGCGGAGATCTGGGCTTCGACCGATGCCTTCGACGGACCGCCCGGGCCCGAACGCGCGGCGATCGACGCATCGGGGTCGAGCATCCCGGCCCCGTCGGCCACACCGAAGGCGACCCACTCTTCCCCCGTCAGATCCCGCAGTGTTCGACCCTCACCTTCGAGGCGCTTCAACAGCTCGCCGGTCCGCCGATGCGCATCGCGGAACGGCACACCGCTTCGCACCAGAGCCTCCGCGAGATCCGTCGCGTAGAGGCCCTCGTCGTCGCAAGCGGCCCGCATCGCGTCGGTGTCGATCCGTAACGTCTCGACGGCGCCGGTGAGCGCTCGCGCGACGTTTCCCAGCGTGCCGAGCGCATCGAAGACGGGTTCCTTGTCCTCCTGGAGGTCCCGCTGATAGCCGAGCGGCAGACCCTGAAGCATCGCTGTCAACGTCACGAAGGCGCCGGTGACGCGCGCGGCTTTCCCTCGCGCGAGCTCTGCGGTGTCGGGATTCCTCTTGTGCGGCATCATGCTCGATCCCGTCGAATAGGCCTCATCCAGCTCGGCCCATCCGAGCGCCGGGTCCGTCCATCGGAGGAGGTCGGCGGCCAGCCGCGACAGATGCGTCGCACAGATCGAAGAGACCGCGATGCACTCCTGGAGCGCGTCTCGGTCGCTCACGGCGTCCAGCGAATTGTCGAACGCTCGATCGAAGCCCAGGCGCGCCGCCGTTGCGACCGGGTCGAGGGCAAGGGTCGAGGTCGCGAGCGCGCCTGCACCGAGCGGAGAGACCGACGTCCGCCGACGCCAATCGGCGAACCGATCCAGATCTCGTGCGAGCGCCCACGCGTGCGCGCAGAGATGGTGCCCCACCGTGATCGGCTGCGCGGGCCGCCCGTGCGTGGCGCCCGGCATCACGTCCCTCGCGTGCTGGCGCGCCCGGTCGATCAGCGTGCCGGCGAGGGCACGGAGGTCCGCATCGATCGTCTGCTGCACGACCAGCATGTGGAGCCTGACATCGGTCGCGACGAGGTCGTTGCGTGACCGGCCGGCGTGGAACCGTGCCCCCAGATCGCCGAGCCGGTCGGTGACGCCGCGTTCGATCGCGGAGTGGATGTCCTCGTCATCGGGATGGAAGTCGAACCGTTCCGAGAGGACCTCCTCCCGAACCTGCACGAGCGCATCGGAAAGTTGCCGCGCCTCATCCGATGTCAGCAGCTCAGCGAGCCGAAGCGCCTCGACGTGCGCGAGTCCAGCGTCGACATCCTCGTGGGCAAGTTGCCGGTCGACGTCGAGCGACCGCCCCAGCGCCTGCGCCTCCGCGGCCGGTGGCTTCGAGAACCGGCCGGCCCACAATGGACCGTCGTTCATCGGCCCTGCCGCTGCTTGGCCGACCAGACCTTGAGCGGGAGGCCGAAGAGCGTCACGTACCCCCGCGAATCGGACTGATCGAACGCGTCCTCCGCGCCGTAGGTCGCGAGGGACAGGTCGTAGAGGGAATGCTCGCTGCGGCGGCCGACGACGGTGCACGACCCCGGCTCGTATCGGAGGCGAACGTCACCCGAGACGAGACCCTGCGTCGTGTCGATGTACGCGTCGATCGCCTCCCGCAACGGCGAGAACCATTGGCCGTCGTACACGAGGTCTGCCCAGCGCGCCTCGAGCTGCGGCTTGTGATGGGCGAGGTCACGCTCGAGGGTGAGATCCTCCAGCGCGCGGTGCGCGCGCAGGATCGACAGCGCCCCGGGCACCTCGTACAGCTCCCGGCTCTTGATCCCGACGCGACGGTTCTCGATCATGTCGACGCGGCCGAACCCATAGCGACCCGCCAACGCATCGAGCGCGCGGATCAGGTCAGGCAACGACAGGGTCTCCCCGTCCAGCGCGACCGGCACGCCGGCGTCGAACGTGATCGCTGTCTCGGCCGGCTCGTTCGGCCGTGCGGCAGGCGCGGCGGTCCGATCGAACGCGTCCTCGGGCGGCGCGACCCACGGATCCTCCAGCGGCCCACACTCCGCGGTGCGACCCCAGAGGTTCTCGTCGATCGAGTACGTGGTGGCCACCTTCGTGACGGGGATGCCCCACTCCTCGGCGAGCGCGATCGCCTTCTCGCGAGGGATCGTGTCGTCACGGATCGGCGCGAGCACGCGGAGGTCGGGCGCGAGCACGGCGAACGCGACCTCGAACCGAACCTGGTCGTTGCCCTTCCCCGTACAACCGTGGGCAACGGTCGAGGCGCCGACCTCGCGGGCCACCGCGATCACCTCTTCGGCGATACAGGGGCGGGCGAGCCCCGAGACCATCGGATAGGCACCCTCGTACAGCCCGTTCGCCTTGATCGCCTTCGTCAGGAACGTCCCGGCGTAGCGATCGACCGCGTCGACCACACGGACGCTCGTTGCGCCGGCCTGCTCGCCACGCTGCACGATCTGCGCGAAGTCCTCGTGCTGGCCGACGTCGACCGCCACGGCGTGCACCTCGTAGCCGCGCTCGACCAGCCACCGGATCGTGACCGACGTGTCCAATCCCCCGCTGTACGCGAGGACCGCCTTCTCAACCATCGGGTGTCGCCTCCATCAGCTCATTGAGGGTTCCCTCGAGCGCGGCCGCACCCACGCCCTCGCGGCCGATCACGAGGATCGTGTTGTCGCCGGCGATCGTGCCGGCCACCTGCTCGAGCCCCGAGCGGTCGACGCCCTCGGCGAGGACATTGGCCGCCCCAGGTGGGGTCCGCACGATCAGCCCGACATCGGTGCGCACGAACGTCAGCGCGAAATCGTTGAGGAGTCGCCGCAGTGGTCCGAACGCGTGCGTCGCCGCCGAGCCGGGCACGACGTAGCGGACGCCCTCCGCGTCGTGGACCCGGGCGAGCCCGAGCTCTTCCAGGTCGCGACTGATCGTCGACTGCGTGGCGTGCAGGCCGAGATCGGCGAGCCGCCCGCGGATCTCCTCTTGCGAGCCGAGGCGCTCCGCCGAGATCAGGTCGACGATCGCCTGGTGGCGCCGCGCGCGAGACGCGGTCGTGCTCACGGCGCCACCTCCGCGAGCGCGGCCGCGAGGGCTTTCGCGGCCTCGTCGACCTCCGCCGGCCCGATCGTGTACGGCGGCGTGAAGCGGACGACGTCGGTGCCGGCTGTCGAGGCGAGCACCCCACGGCCCCGCAGGGCCGTCACGACGTCTGCGGCCGCGATGGCAGGTGCGACATGGAGGCCGAGCAGGAGACCGTCGCCGCGGACGTCGCGGACCGTGCCCGCCGGCGCGAGACGCTCGACGTCGCCCCGCAGCAACGCCCCCATCTCGCGGACGTTCGTCAGCAGATCGTCATCGTGGATCGTGTCGAGCATGGCCAGCGCGGCGGTCGACGGGACCGGCCCGCCACCGAAGGTCGACCCGTGCTCCCCCGGTCCGAACGCGAGCGCCGCCGGGGCCAGGAGCGCGCCGATCGGGAGGCCGCCGCCCAGCGCCTTGGCGAGCGACACGACATCAGGCGTGACGCCCGACGAGGTGACGGACAACCACGAGCCGGTTCGTCCGGAGCCGGTCTGCACCTCGTCGACCGCGAGCAGCGCGCCGAACTCATCACACCTCGCTCGCACGCCCTGCAGGTACGCGGCGGTGAGCGGCACGACCCCGCCCTCGCCGAGGATCGGCTCGAGGAAGACCGCGGAGACGTCGCCGGGCACGAGCGCCGCCTCGAGCGCCGCGAGATCGTTCGGGGGCACGAACCGGAACCAGTCGACGAGTGGCTCGAAGGGCGCGCGTTTGGCCGGCTGGCCGGTCGCCGCCAACGTGGCGACGGTTCGCCCGTGGAACGACCCCTCGAGCACCACGATCGTCGGCCGTGCGTTCCTCAGCCCGTGCTTACGGACGAGCTTCAGCAGCGCCTCGTTCGCCTCGGCACCGGAATTACAGAGGAACACCTGCGCATCCGGCACCGGCGTGATCTCGACGAGTCGTTCGGCCAGCCGCGCCTGCGGACCCGTCGTCACGAGGTTGGTCATCAGCCCAAGCGTCGCCGCCGCATCCGTCACCGCGGCGAGCCACCGAGGGTGCGCATGGCCGAGCGAGAGGGCACCGAGCCCCCCGATCAGGTCGAGGTAAGAGACGCCGTCGTCGTCCCAAACTCGGCAGCCTTCGCCCCGCACCAACGTGAGCGGGGAGCGCGCGTAGGTGGGCATCAGCGCATCGCTCACAGTGCGATCCCCTCCGCGTCGGGGGTGACCATCGTGCCGACCCCTTCGGGCGTGAAGAGCTCGAGCACGATCGCGTGCTCGACGCGACCGTCCACGAGATGCACCTTCCCGACGCCCGCCTGGAGCGCACGGACGGCGCTCTCGACCTTGGGGATCATGCCGCCGTCGATCACACCGGGAGTGGCCAGCAGGTCGCTCGCCTGCTTCGCCGACAGCTCCGAGAGGAGGTCGCCCGTCGGCCCGATCAGCCCAGGCACGTCGTTCAGGTAGACCAGCTTCTCCGCGTCCAGCGCGATCGCGAGCTCCGAGGCGACCACGTCGGCGTTCACGTTGTAGGCCTGCCCGTGCTCGTCGATCGCGATGGAGGCGACGACCGGCACGAACGCGCGATCGATCAGGGTGGCCAGCACATCGGCGTGGACGTGGACGACCTCGCCGACGAAGCCCAGGTCGGGAGCCTCCTGCTTGCGAGCGAGCAGCAGCCGACCGTCGACACCGGACAGACCGACGGCGTTGACCCCGCCGGCGACGAGCGAGGCCACCACGTCGGTGTTCAGTTTCCCGGCGAGCACCATGGTCGCCACGTCCAGCGTTGCGGCATCCGTGACCCGGAGGCCGTCGACGAACGTCGTCTCGATGCCGAGCCGCTCCGACAGCTGGGTCACCGCAGGCCCGCCGCCGTGCACGATCACCGGCTTGATCCCGACGGACTGCAGCAGCATGACGTCCTCGGCGAAGGTCGCCGCGAGACCGGCCGAGTCCATCGCCGCGCCGCCGTACTTGAGCACGATCACCCGGCCGCCGTGCTCCCGCATGAACGGCAACGCCTCGAGGAGCGTCCGGGCCTTGGCCACGGTCCGTTCGCGGATCTGCGGCGGAAGCTCGCTCGCGGTCACGTCGTGTACTCGCCGTTGATCCGGACGTAGTCGTAGGAAAGGTCACAGCCGAGGATGCGAGACGCGCCCGGGCCCTCGCCGAGCGAGATCCGCACGACCACCTCGGGCTCCGTCATCGCCGCGGACGCGGCTCGTCGCAGCGCGTCATCGGCGAAGTAAGCGGGCGGGATCGTCCCGCTGTCGACCAGCTTCGAGGCGCCCACCCAGACGTTGACGCCCGCCGGGTCGAAGGCGACGTCGGTCGCGCCGACCGCCTGCAGGATCCGACCCGGGTTGGGATCGGCGCCGAACGCCGCCGTCTTCACCAGCGGCGAATCCGCGACGGCGCGGGCGACCGTTCGCGCCTCCGCCTCGTTCGCGGTACCGATGACATCGACGAGCAGGACGTGGCCGACCCCTTCGCCGTCGTGGATCAGCTGGGAGGCGAGCGACGCGCCCACCTCCTCGATCGCGGACGCGAGCGCACGCCAGCGGGTGCCCCCGGGCTCGACCGGTTCCTTACCGGCCGCGCCGCTCGCGAAGAGCAGCGCCGTGTCGTTCGTGCTGGTGCAGCCGTCCACCGTGATCGCGTTGAAGGCGGGGGCCAGTGAGGTTCGGACGAGCTGCTGCGCCTCGGGCGCGGTCACCGCGGCGTCGGTGGTCACGAACGCGAGCATCGTCGCCAGGTTGGGGCTGATCATGCCGACACCTTTGGCAGCGCCCCCAACGCGGATCGCGTCCGCGTCCGCCGTCGCCTGCTTGACGACCGTGTCGGTCGTGAGGATCGCAGCCGCGAACGCAGCACCTCCGTCGACCTCCAGCTCGGATACCAGTGCCGGAACCGCGCCGAGCAGTCGGTCCAGATGCAGCGGCTCACCGATGACGCCGGTCGAGCACGCGAGGAGGTCGGCCGCCGCCAGACCGAGCGCCGCCGCCGCGGCCGCGACCGCGGCCACAGCGTCCTCCTCACCGCGAGGTCCGGTGGCGGCGTTGGCCTGCCCGCTGTTGACCAGCACCCCGCGGCCGCCCCCGGCCGCGAGGTGCTTCCGCGACAACGTCACCGGGGCGGCGACCACCGTGTTCGTCGTGAACACGCCGGCCGCGGTCGTGCCCGCATCGCCCAGCAGCAACGCGAGATCGGGCGAGCCGCTCGGCTTCATCCCGGCGGCGACCCCGGCCGCGCGGAACCCCCGTGGGTACGTCACCCCGCCGCTCACGGATACACCGCCACGGTGGGGAGACCGGTGTCCTCCGCGATGCCGTGCAGCAGGTTCGCATTCTGGATCGCTTGGCCAGCCGCCCCCTTGACCAGGTTGTCGACGGCGCCGATCACGATCGCTGTCCCGGTGCGCGGGTCCGCGACCGCCTGCAGCTCGATCATGTTCGTGCCGCGCGTGCGCTTCGCATCGACCATCTCGCCCGGCGCGAGGACGCGCACGAAGGGGCGTCCTTCGTAGGCCGCGCGGAGGCACTCCGTGAGCGAGTCGGTCGTCGCGCCCGGCGCCGCCGTGAGGTAGGAGGTCGTCACCACGCCGCGCACAGCGGGGACGAGGTGCGGCACGAACAGCGCGCGCACCTCGAGCCCGGTGGCCAACTCGATCCCCCGCTCGATCTCCGGCGTGTGCTGATGCGCCGGGAACCGGTACGGCCGGATCGAGTCCTCGGTCGCACCGAACGACGTCGACTCCGCGGCCGTTCGTCCCGCTCCCGAGACGCCCGTCTTCCCGTCGACCCGGAGCGCACCGGGCTCGGCCAGACCCGCGGTGAGCACCGGGGCGGCGCTGAGGATCGCCGCGGTCGCGTAGCACCCCGGGTTGGCGACCAGCTTGGCCCCCGCGATCCGTTCTCCGAAGAGTTCGGGCAGGCCGTAGACGGCTTCGTCCAACCACGCGGGGACCGGGTGCTCGAAGCCGTACCACTCGGGATACGCCTCAGCCCGGAGGCGGAAGTCACCCGCCAGGTCGATCACCAGCGCACCGGCGTCCAAGATCGCGGGGGCGAGCGCAGAGCTCGCCCCGTTCGGCAACGCTGAGAACACGAGTTCCGCCGCGTCCGCGATCGACTCCGGCTCCAGCTCCCGCAGGGTGAGGCCCCCTAGTGGCAGCTCGCCGAGATAGGGGTGCACGTCTGCGAGGGTCTGACCGACCGAGCCCTTCGCGCCCAGGAACACGACGTCGAAGTCTGGATGGTCATGCAGGATGCGCACGAGCTCGCCCCCGGCGTAGCCGGAGGCTCCCAGGATGGCGACGCTCACGGGTGTGTCCATGTGTGCGTAAGTATGCATGGGATGGATACTGATGTCACCTGGAGCCCCGGCGGGCGACCGCTACCCTGTCGGGCGATGCCGCTGACCGTGACCCCCGCTCCGATCGCCGGCCTCTTCGTGTTGGAGCTGGAGGTCCGGGCCGACCCGGACCGGCCCGGTGGCTCCTTCCGTGAGGTGTTCCACGCAGGTGCGCTCCGAGCGGCCGGCCTCCCGGTCTTCGAGCCCGTCCAATGGAACGTCTCCGAGTCGGCGGAGGGAACCCTGCGCGGCTTCCACGGCGAGCCGTGGAACAAGCTGGTGCACGTCGCGGCAGGCCGTGTGTTCGCGGCGATCGCGGATCTCCGCGCCGACTCCGCGACCGCCGGCCAGGTGTGGACGGGTGAGCTCGATCGCACGAAGGCCCTGTTCGTCGGGGCCGGGCTCGGCAACGCGTTCCAGGTGCTGTCGGATGTTGCCGTCTACGCCTACCTCGTCGACCAGCACTGGTCGGCGGACACGACCTACCCGGCGGTCGCCTGGGACGACCCCGACCTCGCCGTGTCGTGGCCCATCACCGATGCCCGGTTGGCGATGTCGACACGGGATCGCGCGAACCCAACGCTCCGCGCGTACTGGGACGCCTAGGCGCCGCGACACGGACGGCGCCACGCGTCGAGCGCAAGCCGCTTCTTCAACGAGTTGAAGTTCCGTGCGTTCGCCTTGGCGCAGAACTGCGAGCGATCCAGCTTGTACTCGACGTTGAACACCGGCTTGCCGGCGCTCACGAAGCGGCTGAGCGCCGCGCACTCCGAGTACTGGAAGCACTGTTCGTTGAGCGAGGCGTCGAAGTAGGGCAGGAGCTTGGGGATCTGCCCCAGATCGTTCTTGAGGAAGGCCGACAGACCCCGCGCGTGCGCCGCGTTGGCGAGGAAGACGTTGTAACGGAGTTGGTCGCCGCCTGTCAGCGGGAACCCGGTCGCGTTCTGGTATCCATCGACGTTGTCGAACTCGATCGCGTCGAAACCCTTGCGTTGGCAGATGTCCATGCGAGCGCGCATGATCGGTTTCAAGATCGCCCGCTTGCGGACGTCGAGCCACTTCTCGCCCGGCCATCCGTTGGACCTCCCGAGCACGGACGCGGGGAAGTCGTTCGCATCGGGCCGGTACCGCTCCCACGAGCCCGCGCTGATGTAGCACACGGCCTTGATGCCCTTCGAGTGCATCGCCGTGACCAGGGACCTCGTGGCCTCGAACCCGTCGACGTCGTACATCTTCACGTTCCGGAGGGCCCCGGCCTTCGGCGGGTCCTGGAGCTGCCACTGCCAGGAGACCTTGAGGGATGGATGCCAGCAGCCGGCGCAGGGCACCGGATCTGCGACCCGCGGGGTGGGGCCGGGCATGGAGTGCGCTGCCACGGCCGGCGCTGCTCCGACCAGGACCAGAAGCGCGAGCATGATCCCGACGACGCTTCGGCCCTTCATGCCAAGGGATATCGGCCGAATGGTCTCGGAAGCTGAACCGTCAGCCGACGACCGACAGGGGCGCCGTCCCCTCGGGGTCGGCCGTGGTGTGCGCCCGCGCGATCGACCCTCGCGCCTTCCCCAGATGGGAGCGGAACTCATCGGCGCCGTTCGTCAGCATCGTCGCGGCCTTCGCGAACCGGTTCTCGACGATCGCGTCCATCGCGTCGAGCACTCGCGCCACCTCGGCGAGGCTCGCGTGCGCATCGGATACGTCACCGTAGCGGCGCACGAGCTCGTAGAGGAACAGCACGATCGGCAGCGCGTTCGAATACGGCACCACCACGACGCCGTGCCCGAACGCGTCGGCGTGCGCGCGCTTGAGCACGGCGAACACCGCGTCGGGAACGGCGGCGACGGCGACCGCCGCGGTCAACGCAGGGTCGAGGTACTGCGCGACTTCCTTGGTGCGCGAGACCACCGCGCGCTCGACCGCGCGCGCACACTGATCCCGTTGGACGACGTCGGTTGCCGCTTCGAGCGCTTCGAGCTCTGCAAGCGCGGACCACTTCGAGTCGATCGGCAGACGTCGACCGTCGGGCAGGACCAACCCGAACTCGACCACACGGCCGTTCACCCGGAAGTCCGACGTCAGCATGCCCGGCGGCAGCTGCGAGAGGTGGTCGCGCAGCACCTGTTCGCCGGCCCGACCCTTCGACGCGCCGCCGGCCAGCACGGTCGCCAGCCGACGGATCACCTCGCGCTGCTCGCCATCGGTCGCACGCCGCTCCTGGTCGCGGGTGCGGAGCTCATCGAGCGCTCGACGCGCGCCCTCGAGACCTTGGCGAAGCTGTTCGGAGGCAAGCTCGCGCTGCGCGGCGGCATCGGCCAAGCGACGCAGTTCTGCGGTCTGCACGTCGAGCAGCCGGCCGAGATCACCGTCGCCGTTGCCAGCCGGGCGCTTCGCCAGCGCGATCGCGAGCCCCGCGAGGAGCCCGATGATCACGGCCGCGAGCGCGGTCGCCCATGCCTCGGCCGTCACGGCCGTACCCCGGTATCGGTCGTCATCGCCCGACCGTAGTCGGCGCCTCTGACACGCTGTGGCGTATGGGGATCATCGCGACCGACGGCGATCTGATCGTCCGCCGTCTGCTCGACGAGCGACCCGACTACGCCTTGATCTCGCGGTGGCGTGCCGAGCCACACGTCCACGAGTGGTGGGATCCCGACGACCCGCCTCCCTCCACGGAGGAAGCGGAAGCGCAGTACGGTCCTTCCGCGCGCGGCGAGGAACCGACCACCCCGTGCATCATCGAGCTCGCCGGCAAGCCGATCGGATACCTCCAGTTCTACCGGTGGCTCCCGTGGTCCGACGCGGCCGAGGAACTCGACATCCGAGCCGACGCGGACACGTTCGGCATCGATCTGTATATCGGCGAGCCCGATCTCGTTGGCGTCGGGATCGGGACGCGCGTCGTCGACCTCATCTGCCGACATCTCGAGACGGCGCTCGGTGCATCCTGGGTCGCATTGACCACCGAGATCACGAACGAGCGTGCCCAACGCGCGTACGAGAAGGCGGGCTTCTCCAAGGTTCGACGGGTGCTCGACACCGACACACGGGACGGGGAACGGGTGCGATGCTGGCTGATGGAACGCCGTGGGACGCCGATCGGGCGGCTCGACGGCGAGACAACGCGGCCGTAGCATCCTGGCCATGGCGCCGGAGCACACGATCCCGCTCTATCGGTTCCAGGGCACGTACGCAGAGGTGGGCGCGCAGATCGGCGATGCCTGCGCGGCGACGATCGAGCACGCGTGCGACACCGATGCCTGGAAGCTCCCGGCCGGTCGGTCGATCGAGCGGCAGCTCGCGCTCGCCGACGCCTATGCAGATGTGACGCGACCGATCATGCCGTGGGTCTTCGAGGAGCTCGATGGCTGTGCGGACGCGACAGGTGTCGACCCGCGCGCCCTGTGGGCGTGCTGCATCGAGGAGATCTGGTACGAGCCGCGCACCGCTGGTCATGTCGGCGCGGCGATCGACGGCCGATGCAGCGACATGGTCGCGGCACCGCCTGCGACCGCGGACGGCCACACGCTCACCGCGCACAACAACGACATGTCCCGCGAGTATCAACATGACCTCGTCGCGATCGAGCGCCGATGCGGCGAGGATCCCGCCGTCCTGACCATCGGCAACGGGGTGTGGATCAGCGTCGGATGGAACGATGCAGGCTTGAACCTGACGGGCAACGAGCTGAGCCCCAACGACGAGCGGGTCGGCATCCCGCGCGAGACGCAGGTGCGGGCCATGCTCCGCGAGCGCTCGCTGCAAGGCATGGTCGATGTCGCGTTGCACCCCGCGAGAGCGTCCTCGTACAACAACGTGCTCGTCGATTCCTCGGGCGGCGTCGCCAACGTCGAGGGCTCGGCGACCTCGGCCGAGGTCACCGTGCCGGATGACGCGGGACATCTCGTGCACACGAACCACTACGTCTGCGGATCGATGCTCGACTACGAGGGCGACCCTGGGTACGCCGCCCACTCGGCGACGCGGTATCGGCGCGCGGCCGAGCTGCTCGCCGGTGCACCCGCCGGCTCGATCACGATGGACACCCTGCACGGCTTCCTGCAGGACCACGAGCAGGCGCCGGATTCGCTCTGCCGCCACGAGGCGCCGGAGCGCACGACCGTGACCGCCTTCTGGTCGGTCGCCGACGTGACCGACGGCGTGATCCGCTTCGGCCGGGGCAACCCGTGCGACTCGGAGATGCAGGAGTATCGCTTCACGACGAGCGGCTAGCTCGCGGCGTCGCGGATCGCTTCGACCGTGACGAGGTCGCCGCTCTTCTCGGCCAACATCAGCGGTGTATCCCCGTCGTCGTTCCTCGCGTCGACCGCCGCGCCGGCGGCGAGCAACGCCTCGACGCTCTCGACATCCGCGTTCGCCGCGGCTGCGTGCAACGGGGTGTATCCGTGCCGCTGCCGCGTATTCGGGTCGGCTCCCGCCTCCAATAGGAGATGCACGATCGACGCGTGCGAGCCGGCGGCGGCGGCGTGCAGGGGTGTCCCGGTCATCCATCCCGTTCCCGCCACGTCGCTCACCGCGCCGCGCGCGAGCAGGAGTCGCACCGTATCGGTCTGGCCGAAGAACGCCGCCAGGTGCAGCGGCGTGAAGCCGTCTCCGCTCCTCGCGTCGAGGAGTTCCGGGTCCTCGCCGAGCAGCTCGCTCAGGCGGTCGAGGTCACCGAACGCCGCAGCTTCGAAGACGTTCAACCGCTCGACGTGCTGTCGCACGGCCTCGATCAACCCGCGATCCATCCGGTAACGCGCACGCAACAGCGGTGAGACGCCCTCGTCGTCGCGCTCGGCGGCCAGCCACGGTTGCTCCGCGAGCAGCGCGCGGACCCCGTCCACGTCGTCGGCCTCGATCAGCGCGAACAGATCGTCCGAGGTGCTTGCCATCGGGTCATCCTCTCAGTAGGCTCTGTATTTGCTTAGCCTAAGCAAATAGATTCAAACAGAGAGAGATGACCGCGTCAAGGCGTACTTCCCCAACGCGAGAGGTGGAGGCGGTCGCCGATCGGTTGCACTCGGCCGCCTTGCACCTCTTGCGTCGCCTGCGCACCGAGGACGACGCCCTCGGCATCTCCCCGCCCCGGCTGTCTGCCCTCTCGGTCGTCGTGTTCGCGGGTCCCCTGGGGATCGGCGCGCTGGCGACGGCCGAGGGGGTGGCTGCCCCCACGATGACCCGGCTCGTCGACGGACTCGAGCACGACGGCCTCGTGCGCCGTCGGCGCGACCCGGGCGATGCCCGTGGAGTGCTCGTCGAGGCGACCGCAACCGGCCGCCGGGTCCTCACCAGGGGTCGTCGGCAACGCGTCCGCACGCTGGCCGAAGGGCTCACCTCGTTGTCGCGAGAGGAGCTCGCCGAGATCCGACGTGGTGCCGAGCTGATCGAGCGCGTGACCCGGTCCCCCTAGACCTTGACGCCCGCCTTCCAGATGGTCCGGGGCCGCCGCACGGCGGTTATGTCCCGTGTCGGGTCCGCGTCGTACAGGATCAGATCGGCGACGAAGCCCGGTGCAATCCGGCCGACATCGGGCACGCGGAGCAACTCGGCGCCGTTGGCGGTCGCCGCGATCATCGCGTCGAGGGGCCGCATCCCCCACTCGACCATCCGGACGAGCTCGTTGGGTGCGTTCCCATGTGGGTTGAAGGGCGTCCCCGCATCGGTGGAACAGACGTGCCGCACGTGCGCGCGAAGCGCGGCGCGGTGTCCGGCCCGCGCGTCGTCCACCAGCGCGACCGCCTTGTCCTTCGCGTAGGACGGCACGTCCTTCCCATCGGCGATGCCGAGCAGCGCCGACAGCGTCGGGCCGCGGAACGTGCCCCGAGCCGCCATCTCCTTCGCGGTCGCGGCGTCCAGCTGCACGCAATGTTCGACGGAATCGACGCCGGCTCGCACCGCCCCGGCGATGCCTGGCCCGCCGATCGCGTGGGCCGCGACCCCGACGTTCCACTTGTGGGCCTCGTCCACGGCCGCACCGATCTCCTCCGGCGTCATCGCGGTGAAGGTCGCGGTGATCCCCGGCGTGAGCACGCCGCCGGTCGCGATGACCTTGATGCCACGCGCCCCCGCTTTGAGCTGCTCACGGACCCCCTTGCGGGCATCGTCGGCGCCGTCGATCTCGCGAGCGATGCCGATGTTGTGGCCGTGACCGCCCGTGATCGTCAGGGCGCGACCAACGGCGATCACCCGCGGGCCGGGCACGGTTCCCTCCTCGACGGCGGACGCCAGCTGACAGGTGCCGAGACCGCCGAGGTCACGAACCGTCGTGACCCCCGCCGCGAGGTGGCGGCGGAGGTTGGCCGTGCCTTTGATCGCCGCCGTCGCCTCGTCCATGCCGGCGGCCTCCGCGGCGAAGTTGGGGATCCCGTCGAAGTTCAGGTGGACGTGGCAATCGATGAGGCCGGGCGTGATCGTCTTGCCGCGCGCGTCGATCTCGCGGGCGGTGCTGGCTGCGCGAGGCGGCCGCGCGTTCGGACCGACCCACGTGATCCTCCCGTCCTCGACCAGCACGCCGGCCCGCCGCCGCACCCGTGCGCCGTCGAAGACGGTCGCGTCGGCGAGATAGAAGCCTCTCGCCATGCTCAGCTGACCCACGGCGGCACGATCATCGCCCCGTCGTCCTCGCGGATCAGCTTCGTGTGCGCCAGCATCGTGACGACGAGAGACGCCCCCCCGCTCCCCGCTTCGACCCAGTGCACGACGTTGGAGGGCACCACCACGGAGTCACCCTCGGCGATACTGGCCGTCTCGTCGCCCAGATGAACCGTGACCTCGCCCGTCAGCATCGTGAACACGTCGAAGTGGTCATGGTGGTGCGGCGGCAGGCCGCCGTCGGCCGGCAGATCGATCCGGAACAACGCCGTCTCCTCGGAGCCACGAGCGGGCGCCGCGAGCGAGGTGATGGCGTTGCCTCCGAGCTCGAACGTCGGATGATCGGCAGCTCGTTCGACGGGCATACGGCTCTCCTCCGGTGTCGGGCGAGCACGCATCATGGCATCCGCCGCGCCCGAGCGCCTGCGGTAGGCTTGCGCCCCCGGGAACAGGAGGTACCGATGCTGGTCGGCGACATCATGCGCGGTGACGTGAAGACGGCAGACGCCGGCGACACCTTCGCCGACGTCGCGAAGCTGATGCGCGCCAACGGCATCTCGTCGATCGTCGTGCTCGGCAAGGGCGGAACGCTCACGGGCATCGTCACGGAGCGCGACATCGTGAACCTCGTCGCCGCCGGCGGCGACCCGCAATCGGTCCAGGTCGCGCACGGCATGACGCGCCGCCACCTCGAGACGATCGACCCGAAGGCCGACATCGCAGAAGCCGCCGACCAGATGGTGTCGTTGAACATCCGGCATCTGCCGGTGGTCTCGAAGGGCAAGGTCGTCGGGATCATCTCGATCCGGGACCTGACGAAGTGGGCTGCCGAGGAGCTCGCCGGCGGGCATGAGATGCCCGACATCGCACGGTCACAGACCGCGCTGAAAGCGGCGAGCGAGCTGCAGCGCCAGCGTCAGCTCAGCTGAGCTCCTCCAGCACCGCCGGCAGCTGCTGAAGCTCCTCGATCACCGCATCGGGAACGGCGAGCTGAGCCGGGGTGGGGTCATCGGGTGCCTCACCACGCAGGATCCAGACGGTCCGCATCCCAGCGGCCGCCGCCGGTCGCATGTCGTAGTCGAGCCGGTCCCCCACCATCACCGTGCGTCCCGGCTCGACCGCCGCGAGCTCGAGCGTGCGTGTGAACAGCAGCGGATCGGGCTTGTGCAGCCCGAGATCGTCCGATACGCCCCACGTCTCGAAGAACCCGACGAGACCGTCGCGCTCCATCGCCACGCGGACCTGCGACGGCTGGTTCGCGATCACGCCGAGCCGGTAGCCCGCGCCGCGCAGCTCCGTGAGCGTGGGTACGACGTCGGCGTGCAGGGCCGAGGGCGGGTACTGCCAGTACTTCCCCGCTCGCGCCTCGAGCGCGTCGATGTCTGCGTCAGCTCCGAGGAGCGCGGTCGCCAGATGCACGCGGAACGATCGGTCCTGTCCGGCTCGGCAGACCGCGTACTCCTCGTCGAAACGGGCATCGGAGAACTCCCCGCCGGCCTCACGGAGCGCTCGCCGCCACGCCTCTGCGTACACCCGGTCGTCGTACAGCACGCCGCCGATGTCGAGGAAGACGTGGTCGATCGGACCGGGCACGCGGCGATAGTACCGGCCGTCCCGGTCCGTCACGCCAGCGCGTAGAGCGCGATCGCGGTGGCGGTCGATACGTTGAGCGAATCGATCCCCGCGTGCATCGGGATCCGAACTCGCATATCGGACGCTGCCAGCCACGCCGCGGAGACACCGGGCCCCTCCGTGCCCACGATCAGCGCGCAGCGCGCCGGCGGCTCGATGGCGTCGATGTCGGTCGCGTCATCAGGCGTCAGCGCGACCACCGTGAAGCCGGCGGCGCGGATCGCATCGAGGCCCGTCGCGCGGTCGACCGTCGTCCACGGCACCGCGAACACCGCGCCCATCGAGGTGCGCACCGCTCGCCGGTACAACGGGTCGCCGCACCGGGGCGTCACCAGAACCCCGTGCCACCCGAGCGCCGCCGCCGATCGGAAGATCGCCCCGACGTTGGTGTGGTCGACCAGATCCTCGAGCACCACGATCCTCGAGCGATCGGCGAGCACCTCGTCGACCGGCGGCAACGGTCGCCGATCGAAGCTCGCGAGCGCGCCGCGATGTACCGGATAGCCCGTCGTGGTGCGGAGCACATCGAGCGGCACCATGTACGCGGTGGCATCGACGTCGTCGAGCTCGGTCGCCCACCGTTCGGTCGTCAGCACCGATCGGGGGCGGTACCCCGCCGCGAGCGCACGCCTGATCGTCAGTGCACCCTCTGCGAGGAAGAACCCCTCGGCTGGCTCACGCGACGTGCGCATCTGTACATCGCGGAGCCCGAGGAAGTCGCGGAGGCGCGGATCAGCAGGATCGCGGATCTCGACGACGCGCATCAGCCAGCGGCGCGCCGCTCGAGCTCGGCGACGAGCTCGAGCGGCGTCGTCTCGCTCCCGAGCCGGTAGTCGTACCGCGACCCATGACAGTCCGAGGCGCCGGTGGGCACCAGGTCGAGGGTCGTTGCGAGCTCCCGGTAATGACGTCGTTGTTCCTCGTCGTGATCGGGGTGATCAACCTCGAGCCCGCCCATCCCGCTGGCGGCCATCTCCTCGATCAGCGCATCGGGCACCGAGCCGTTGCCCTTCCACATCGCGGGGTGGGCCAAGACGCACACCCCACCCGCCTGCCGGATCAGCGACAATGCGTCCGCGGGTGCGAGCGCGTGCTTGGGCACAGAGGCGATGCCGCCATCGGAGATGAACCGGTCGAACGCCTCCCGCTCGGTCGCGACGATGCCCGACTCCACCATCGCCTGGGCGATGTGGGGCCGCGCGATCAGGTCGTCGCCTGCGATGGCTCGCACCCGGTCGAAGGAGACGTCGTATCCGAGCTCGCGAAGCTTCTCCACCATGAGCTCGCCGCGCCGGAAGCGGGTGTCGGTGAGGCGGCGAAGCTCTTCCACCAGCGCGGGGTTCGCCGGGTCGACCCAATAGGCGAGGACGTGGAGCGACGCGCCCTCGTACTCGGCGGAGAACTCGATGCCGGGCACGATCCGCAGGTCCGTGCCGGCAGCGGCCGCATCCGCCTCGGCGTAGCCGGCCGTCGTGTCGTGATCCGTGATCGCGATCCCGGCGAGTCCCCGATCGATCGCCAACGCCACGTTCTCGGTCACCGTGTTGGTGCCGTCTGACTCTCGTGAATGCGTATGGAGGTCGATCCCAGGCATGAGGGGCAGGGTGTCAGACCCCTCGTCCCGCGTCACGCGCGACGGACGAGGTCGCGGGTGATGTCGGCGACCGTGGGGCACCCCGCGTTGGCCATCGCGTTGACGAGCCCATCGCGCAGGAACCCCAGGACGGCCTCGACGCCGGCCTGACCGTCGACCGCGAGTCCCCAGGCCGTGGGCCGCCCGACCAGCACGGCGGCCGCCCCCAGTGCGAGCGCGATCAGCACGTCGACGCCGTCGCGGACCCCACCGTCCATCAGCACGGGCACCCGATCCGCGACCACGTCGATCACCTCGGGCAACGCATCCAGCGACGCCGGCTCCCGATCGAGCTGTCGCCCACCGTGATTCGACACGACGATCGCATCGGCTCCGTGTTCGACGGCCAGCCGCGCGTCGTCGGCGCGAAGGA
>Ga0207648_10002983_pt1 | contig 17886 bp, 15 predicted proteins | sample KBSMisM32_FD_184310 | JGI IMG/M metagenome (GOLD analysis project Ga0207648, IMG submission 184310) | Miscanthus rhizosphere microbial communities from Kellogg Biological Station, Michigan, USA - KBS Miscanthus M3-2 (SPAdes) (version 2) | ecosystem: Host-associated > Plants > Roots >...
TGGTGATAGATTTTGGAGGTGGTATCAAAACAGAAAAGGATGTGCAGATTGTATTAGGGTCAGGAGCTGCTTTTGCCACAGTGGGCAGTATTGCGGTGAAGGATGAAAAAGAATTCAGCAGGTGGCTTCAAATAATGGGGCCTGAAAAATTTATGTTGGGTGCAGATGTAAAGGAAGAAAAGATTGCAGTTGCAGGCTGGCTGGAAACAACCGATATATGGATATATGATTTCATTGAGAAATATATTGAAAAGGGTATTCAGCAATTGTTTTGTACCGATGTGAGCAAGGATGGTAAACTGGAAGGTCCTGCTGTAGAACTATATAAAAATATTACCGGCAAATTTCCATCCCTTCATTTTATAGCAAGTGGGGGAGTAAGTGGAATAAAAGACCTGGATGCGTTGGAAGAAGCGGGTTGCAGGGGAGTGATCATCGGGAAGGCTATTTATGAAGGCAGAATATCATTGTCCGAATTACGAAAAATGAATTATTAAGTGCTGTTTAAATAAGAATGCTTACAAAAAGAATCATACCCTGCCTGGATATAAAAGACGGAAGAACCGTTAAGGGAACCAATTTTGTGGACCTGCGTGATGCAGGTGATCCTGTTGAACTGGGTGCATTATATGCAAAGCAGGGTGCTGATGAACTGGTATTCCTTGATATTACAGCAACAGTAGAAAAAAGAAAGACCCTGGCAGAGTTGGCAAGACGGATAGCCAGGCATGTAAACATACCGTTCACTGTTGGAGGAGGTGTTAGTTCCGTAGAAGATGCCTCTGTATTGTTAAATAATGGAGCAGATAAAGTATCGATCAATACCGCAGCGTTTAAAAACCCGCCGTTGATCGGCGAACTGGCAACTGCATTCGGCAGTCAGTTTGTAGTGTTGGCGATAGATACAAAGAAGGAAGAGGATGGGGAATGGTATGTGTATTTGAATGGGGGAAGAACCAAAACTCCCATGCGTTGTATAGATTGGGCAAAGAAAGGCGTGGAAGCAGGTGCAGGAGAAATATTATTGACATCAATGAATCATGATGGAACCAAGTCGGGTTTTGCTATTGATATTACAAAGCAATTGTCGGAATCATTACCGGTCCCGGTAATTGCAAGTGGTGGCGGTGGTACCATGCAGCATTTTGTAGATGTATTCAAAAATGCCGGAGCAGATGCAGCATTGGCTGCAAGTATATTTCATTTCAAAGAGATCGATATACCAGATTTAAAAAAATACCTGGAACAAAATAATATCCGGGTTAGAAATTGAATAGTATGAAAGTTGAATTTTCCAAATACAGTGACGGACTGGTGCCTGCCATTATTCAGGACGATAAAACAGGTAAGGTGTTGATGCTGGGATTTATGAATGAGGATGCACTGAAGAAAACAGAGGAGTTGAAGAAAGTTACCTTTTATAGTCGCAGTAAAAAAAGATTATGGACGAAAGGAGAGGAAAGCGGGAATTTTCTTGAATTGAAAAGTATTGCATCCGATTGCGATGATGATACATTATTGATAAAGGCACATCCGTTGGGTCCTGTTTGTCATACAGGGGCCGATACTTGTTTTAATGAGGAAAATAAAGAAGATAATTTCTTACTGGTATTGCAGGAGATCATTCGTCAGCGACAGCAACAAGCACCGGGTAATTCTTATGTTGCCGGTCTGTTTCAAAAGGGGATGAATGCCATTGCACAAAAAGTGGGAGAGGAAGCTGTTGAATTAGTGATTGAGGCAAAGGATAATAATAACGATCGTTTTGTCAACGAAGCAGCGGACCTTCTGTTTCATTATATGATACTATTACAAGCCAAAGGATTTACTATTGATGATGTATTAACTACACTAAAGCAACGTCATAAAAAATGACAAATGGCTTATAATAAAATCCAGTTTCTTTCTTCATATTTGCGCCATGAAAAAAATACTGACTGCAAGTATGATGCTGTTGTCTCTTATGTCAATGGCTCAGGATGAACAAAAAACCTTAGATCCGGTATCTGTTACATCTTCAATGGTTTCTCAACAGGTTTCCCGTACGGGAAGAAATATCATCAGCATTAGAGGTGATGTGTTTTCCAATTTACCAGTTAATTCAGTAGACGAGTTATTACGTTATTTACCAGGCATTGAAGTGCAGATGCGCGGACCAATGGGTGCGCAAAGTGATATTGTATTAAGAGGGGGCACCTTTCAGCAGGTATTGGTTATATTGGATGGAGTTCGTTTGAATGATCCAACAACAGGACATTTCTCCAGCTTAATTCCCATTGCTCCGGCAGAGATTGATCACATTGAAATATTGAAGGGGGCGTCTTCTGCTATCTATGGTTCGGAAGCAGTGGGTGGAGTAATTAATATCATTACTAAAACATTTGGAACTGCAGCTCAAACAAAGAAAATAAAAGTTACTGCAGAAGGAATGGCGGGTGAATATCAATTGGCTAATGCAAATGTTGGAGGATTTTATCATAATAATAATACTTCAATTGGTGGTGGATGGCTGAGCAATAACACAGAAGGTCAAATGCAGCGTGGAATCAGGGGGTTTGTTTATGCCAATACGGCAAGTGCATCTATCAGCCAGGCAGTTGGGAAATGGCAATTCGCATTGCGTACTGCTTATGACAACAGAAGATTTTCTGCGCAGAATTTCTATACTACTTTCAAAAGTGATACAGCTTCTGAAAATGTAAAAAGCTTCTGGAATCAGGCCAGGATCTCCTATACTGCCAGCAAACACCGTATAAATATGGATGCAGGATGGAAATCAGTGGAGGATCATTATGCATTTAATACGGTAGCGATTGCCAATAATAATAAAAGCAGAATGTTCCAGGCCACTGTAGCGGATGAATGGAAAGTGTCCAATTCAACCACGCTTGTGAATGGCGTCCAGTTTATCAATAAAGTGATCCGTTCAAATGACAGGGGCAATCATAATGTAGCACAGGCAGCTGGCTTCGTTATATTAAGCCAGACCATTAAGGAGTGGACGATTAATCCCGCGGTTCGTCTGGACTGGAATGAAAGAAGAGGAACTGAACTTGTACCTCAAATGAATCTTTCCTGGAAGAAGAACCAGTTTCAGTTACGGGGAAGTGCTGGTAAAACTATCAGGGATGCTGATTTTACCGAACGATTCAATAATTATAATAAACCTGTTGTTGCCAGTGGTAGTATTGGAGATCCCGATCTGGATGCAGAACGTTCTTTCAGCTACGAAGCAGGGGCCGATCATTTTATCAAAGGGAATATTAAAATATCAGCTACTTTCTTTCAGCGTTTGCAAAAGCGATTGATTGATTATGTGCCAACTCCCTATGCAGATATGCCAAGAAAAGATAACCTGGTTGTTGGAGGTACTTATGCGCTTGCAAAAAATATTGCGCGGGTAACTACAACAGGTGCAGAGCTGGATATACAATTCCAGAAGAGTTTTAGCAGTAATACATCCTTATATGGTGGGGCTGGAGCAGTATGGCTGGATAGTAAAAGCAGTAATATGACACCTTCTTTTTATATATCCTCACATGCGAAGTTCCTGTTCAATTATTTTCTGGATTTTACCTCTAAAAGGCTGTTCGCGGAATTCAATGGGATCTACAAAACCAGGAAAAAACAGGCTGCTCCTGCCATCCAGAAGACCATTTCAAAGGACTATTATGTCATGAATGGTAAGGCGGGAATCTGGATTCTGCCGGGAAAGCTAAAAAGTTTTGTACAAGTTAATAATATTTTTAATGTGTCTTATAGTGACCTTTTGGGAGCCGAAATGCCCGGGAGGTGGTTTCTTGCCGGGGCTTCTTTCAACTTCAGTAGATAAAAGGAAGATATACAATTGAATAGGGTGCTTATTAGTTCTAAATTAGAAGTCTTCACTCAAATCAATAAAATTTAAGAAAATAAGTGTATACTCTTGGTTTTCTCGAAGATGCAAATATTTTTTTTTGATGGCTAATCATTATTAAGTTGTTTTGCATTAACTATGTAAAAAACCTTATCATTCACTAGTATAAGCCTCATATCCCGATGGAAAAAATCACAATTCTGCTTGTTGATGATCATAAGCTCATAAGAGATTCCTGGTCATTTATTCTAAATAGTGATCCTCGTTTTGTTGTCATTGGAGAGACTGATTCCGGGGAAGAAGCTATAGAGATTGCAAAGACCCGGAAGCCGAGAATTATTTTGATGGATGTGAACATGACTCCGGTTAATGGTTTTGACGCCACACAACAGATCCATAAATATTCTCCTGAATCAAAGATCATCGCGGTTTCCATGCATTCAATGCCTGCGTATGCCAAAAAAATGTTGCAGCTGGGTGCAATGGGTTATGTAACCAAGAACTCCTCCAAGGATGAGATGATCACCGCTATCATCGAAGTCAATAATGGTAAAAAATATATCTGCGAAGAAGTAAAGAATATCCTTGCTCAACTGGAGCTGGATGAGGAATCAGACCATGCAGATATGAACACACTTTCCCGCCGGGAAATCGATATCGTCAAATTGCTTAAGGAAGGCCTCTCTTCCAAAGAGATCGCTCTGCAACTGGATATATCCCTCAAAACCGTTGAGGTTCACCGCTATAATATTCTCAAGAAGCTAAAGTTAAAGAACACAGCTGCGCTGGTCAATTTCATCAATACTAAAGGATTATAAGAGGATTATCCTCTGAACCGGTAATTAGCCTGGGGGTTCCCCGGGCATCCGTATTTGCTGGAAGGTGCGCAGGAGAAGGCAATTACTGCGACAGCAAAAAACAGCAGGATGGCGACGGCTTTATTTTTCATAAAAAATGGTGAGTTTAAGGTTCTACCAATAACGTAGAATTCATCTAATTATTATACAAATATACCATTCTCATGCCACAATGTAAAGCCCTGGTGCAGAGGCAGGAAATTGCAGTTTAGCACAAGTTTTTACCCCACTTTACTGCGTGATTTTCTGCGTTTTTCGAACAACTATTAGCAAATAAAAATGATTTTGATAAAGTTTACAATCCGCTACCTTTACCGCAGTTTATAAGAGAAATATTGATCCGATGTTGAAGTTGACAAAACCGCTCGCTTTCATAGACCTGGAAACCACCGGCACTAACCTTGGTACAGACAGAATCATAGAAATCGCAATAATTAAAATACTCCCGGATGGCACACGGAGTGTGAAGCGAAAATTGATCAATCCTGAGATTCCCATTCCCCAGGCTTCTACAGATATTCATGGCATCACCGACGCGATGGTGAAGGATGCTCCCTGCTTCCGGCAGGTAGCCCACGAGCTAAAGCAAATGCTGGATCATTGTGACCTGGCCGGCTACAATAGCAACCGTTTTGATATCCCCCTGCTGATGGAAGAATTCCTCCGTTCCCAGATTGATTTCGATATGAAGGGCCGCAGAATGGTGGATGTACAGAAGATATTCCACCAGATGGAGCAACGTACCCTGAGTGCCGCTTATAAATTTTATTGCAATAAGAACCTGGATAATGCGCACAGCGCAGAAGTAGATGCAAGCGCTACCTACGAAATACTGGAAGCACAAACTGAAAAGTATCCTTCTATTGGTAATACTGTAGAGTCAATCCTCAAAGCCACCGGCGAAGATGTGATCGTTGATTTTGCACGTCGATTTATTATGGACAATGGCGTTGAGGTTTTCAATTTCGGCAAATTCAAAGGCCGTGCAGTTGCAGATGTACTGCGCGCCGAACCGCAATACTACGATTGGATGATGAAAGGTGATTTCCCGCAACACACCAAGCAAAAACTCACTGAGATTTACACGCGTGCCATGCTGAAAAAGGCTTAACCAACTGTTAGTTTTCTGTGTAAAATTTTTAACATGCGATCCAGGACGATTTTCGTAAATTGCTTAATTACGGAAGCATAAGCAGTCGTGGATAAATTAGTAGTCATACCAACCTTTAACGAGCGGGAAAACATCAGCAATGTTATTCACGCTATATTCAATCTGGACGAGGGATTTCATGTCCTGGTTATAGACGATGGCTCACCAGATGGTACTGCACAGATAGTAAAGGAGCTTCAATCCAAATTTTCCCGTCAATTATTCATCAAAGAAAGAAGAGGTAAACTGGGCCTTGGTACCGCTTATATCTACGGGTTTAAATGGGCACTGGCTAATGGATACCACTATATTTTTGAGATGGATGCCGACTTTTCCCATAACCCTGCTGACCTGGTCAGGTTGTATAAGGCCTGCAGATTTGAGGGTGCGGACCTTTCTATTGGGTCTCGCTATGTAAAGGGTGGCGGTGTTGTAAACTGGCCGGCCAATCGCATCGCACTATCAAAAGGCGGATCACTTTATACCCGTATGATCACCTGGATGCCGGTTAAAGACCCTACTGCCGGTTTCGTATGTTATACCCGGGAAGTGTTGAATATCATTAATCTGGATGAGATCCATTTCACGGGGTATGCCTTTCAAATCGAGATGAAATTTGCAGCCTGGAAGCTCGGTTTTAAGTTAAAAGAGGTGCCTATCATGTTCCAGGACCGTACTCACGGAATCTCAAAAATGAATAAGGGCATCGTAAAAGAGGGTATCCTGGGCGTGCTGAAACTCCGCTGGTACAGTCTGTTTACCAACTACAGGCGAAGGGTAAAAAAAATTGAGCCCGTTACTCTTGCCCATCTTCATAATAAAGAAATGCTTGCAGATTCAAAATAATCCGTATTTTTTGGGTACGGGTTGTTTATGGATTTTTCAATTATCTGGATTCTTTTTATTGCCTGGGCTGCTACCTGCCTGTTTTACGTGCTAAAGATTAGAAGGATTGCGCATAGCAACAAGCTATCTACATTTTCTCCTCTCCGGAAATACAACAAGATATTGCGCGTAATGGTAAAAAAGCTCTACTGGCGTATTGCCTGGCTGACCATTCTGTTCATTATTGGAGTGTTGATCACTTTTTACGTAAGATCATCCTCTGAAAGTTGGGGCTACTAATTAAATTCGGATCGCAACATTTGAAAATCCTTCATAGTTTGCAGCCTTATGAAAAAGGCCTTCCTCCAATTACATATTGCAGTTTTTTTGGCAGGTTTTACGGGAATTCTGGGACGCCTTATTACACTTAATGAGGGAATGATTGTATGGTACCGCCTTTTGATCACAGCCATCACAATGTGGATACTGTTTGGTGCCATGAAAAAACTTAAGAAAATACCTTTTAGAGAAATATTTAAGATCTGCGCTGTTGGCTTTATCGCCTCTATGCATTGGGTAACGTTTTATGGTGCTATAAAGTACTCCAATGTATCAGTTGCGCTTGTATGTTTTTCAGCTATCGGTTTTTTCACCGCTATATTAGAGCCCCTTGTATTAAGAAAACGGATAAATGGAATGGACCTGTTATTGGGTGTCATTACCATTTTGGGTATTTATGTCATTTTCCGGTTTGATACACATTACAAGACCGGGATCATTATAGGTGTTATATCTGCATTACTTGCGGCACTATTTCCCATATACAATCGCCAGATATTAAAAACAGTTAATGTGGAGACAATGCTTGCCTGGCAACAAACCGGCGGCCTGGTTATATTGTCTGTTATTCTTCCTTTTTATCTTCACTATTTCCCTGTAGAATCATTCCTGCCCGGAAAATGGGACCTGATCTGGCTATTGGTTCTTGCCTGGTTATGTTCCGTGCTGGCCTTCCAGCTTCAGGGTAATGCCCTGAAAAGATTATCGGCATTCACGGTCAACCTTACCTATAACCTGGAACCGGTCTATGGAATCATATTGGCATTCATTATTTATAAAGAGAACCAGTTGCTCAGCATATATTTTTATTATGGATTCGCTATAATAGCATTTGCCCTTATCCTGCACATTGTCCTGGTAGTAAAGGAAGAGCGAAAACTCAAAAAGAATGGAGTTGTTGGATTATCATAAAAGAATAGTTGAATATTATAATGCTACTGAGCATGCATACAGGGATTCATGGGACCTGGATAATAGCCTCGCTATTCATTATGGATACTGGGATGAAAAAGTGCGTTCATTTCCTGCATCACTAATAAGAATGAACGAGGTGATGGCTGATCAGGCAGGCATTCTTCCAGGTGAAAGAGTACTGGATGCAGGATGTGGCGTTGGCGGCAGTTCCATTTTTTTAGCATCAGTGCGCGGGGCTATTGTAACAGGGATTACGCTATCTGCAAAACAGGTTCAAAAGGCAACCGCTAACGCAAAAGAAAAAAGAACTGAAGCCACTGTCAATTTCCAGGTAATGGATTATTGCAATACCAGTTTTCCCGATGAGAGTTTTGATATTGTATGGGGGTGTGAAAGTATTTGTTATGCAGGCAATAAAGCCGATTTTATAAAAGAAGCCTGGAGATTGCTGAAGCCGGGTGGACGATTGATCATTGCAGATGGATTTGTGACCCAATATCAAAACAATGATAATCCCGTGATCCGGCGATGGCTGGACGGCTGGCAGGTGAACTATCTTGAAACACCACAACGATTTGCCGGCTTCATGGAAGAGGCAGGTTTCAAAAATATCAGCTATCGGGATATCAGTAAATTCACTAATAATTCCTGCCGGAGACTATACCGGTTTTATTTCCTGGCTTCTCTTTATCTTATCTGGAAAAAACTGACCTTCTCCTATAAAACTACTCCCGTTCAAAAAGGAAATATCCAGGCATGTAAATTTCAGTACATCGGGATGAAAAAGAAATTATGGCAATACGGGATGATCGGTGGCGTAAAATGAGCATTCACTTTTAACTTTAGATAAATTCACCGTAATGAGGAAAATTAAACTGCTAACCCTTTCAGTACTGGCATGCCTGTGCCTGTACGGTCAGAAAAAACCACTGGACCATTCCGTTTATGATGGCTGGCAATCCATTGGAGAAAAATTGATCAGCAATGATGGGAAATGGGCAGTGTATACAATTAATCCACAGGAAGGAGACAATGAACTGATCATACAATCTACCAATCGTTCTCAAACGTATAAAAAATCTATTCCCCGTGGATATTCGGCGGTAATTACTGAAGACAGCAGATTTGTGATCTTCAAAATCAAATCCTTTTACAAGGATATCAGGGACGCAAGGATCAAACGGAAACGTGGAGATGATCTTCCTAAAGATTCCTTTTGCATAGTAGAGCCAGCCAGTGATAAGATCTGGAAATTTGCGCGGGTAAAATCATTTAAAACTCCTGAGAAGGGTTCTGGCTGGGTGGCTTATCATTTGGAGAAAAAACCTGAACCACCCGCATCAAGAAATCAGACATACAACGCTAAAACAGTAGACAGCCTCAACAGGATTATCGATTCACTGGAGGCATTACTACAGCCAATGCCCGCAAAGCCTGTGCGCACTATTGATTACATGGATGCTGATGAGGATACTGCAACGAGTTCCACTACTAATTCGCCAACCGACCTTGTGTTACGGAATCTTTCAACCGGAGAAGAAAAGGATTTTAAGAATATACTGGAATATAAGTTCAATGATAACGGTAATAAGATATTGATGGAGCAGGCGCGTGATCCAAAAGACGCACAGAGCCTTGCCCAAGTACTCTATTACGATCTAACTAATGGAAAGCAAGCCATCTTAAGCAAAGGAGGCAATGACTTTAAAAATTTCGCGATCAGTGAAGACGGAACACAAATCGCATTCCTGGCAGAAAGGGATGCACAGCCAAAAGAATTACAAAAATATTACAGATTATGGTATTATAAAGAAGGGATGGACAGTGCCATCAAGCTGGTTGATAAAGCAACAAATGGAATTAAACCCAATAGCACCGTTAGTGAATTTGGCGAGGTTAGTTTTAGTAAAAGCGGAAAGCGGATTTTTTTTGGAACCGGACCAATACAACTTCCAAAGGATACAAACCTGGTTGATTTTGAAACAGCAAAACTGGATATCTGGCATTATAATGATGATTACATACAGCCTACTCAATTATTTCGTTTAAGACGTGATCTTCAGGAAAATTTCCTGGCGGTTTACCTGTTGGATCAGCATCAAATGGTGCAGTTGGGATCAATAGAAATTCCAGGTGTTATTAAGACTGGTGAAGGCGATGGAGATCTTTTTGTTGGGGTAAGTGATTTTAGGAAAAGGATCGAAAGTCAGTGGGAAGGGACTACAAAAAAGGATATATATGTAATTGATGTTAATACCGGGGCATCAACATTGATTAAAGAAAATCTCCACGGAACACTTGCTGTTAATTATCCTTCACCAACAGGGAAATATGTAGTGTGGTATGACAGTAAGGACAGGAATTATTTTATCTGGAATGGTAAGACTGCCCGGAGGCTGACAGAAAAAATAAAGGTTCCGCTTTATGATGAAGAACATGATTCACCTTCCGATCCACCAGCTTATGGTTTGATGGGATGGCATAATAATGATTCAGCGGTTTATATCTATGACCGGTATGACGTATGGAAAGTTGATCCGGAAATGCTAAAAGCACCTCAAATGATTACTGGTGGAAGGAGGGAGAAATGTGTCTATCGACTTGTGCGGGTTGATAGTTCGGAAATTTTTTTTAAGGCAGACATACCTATCTATTTCCGGGTGCAGGACAAGACAACAAAGGGAGTGGGATTTGAAATATATGACTGGCTAAATCCATCCCCAGCTCCCCGGTATGCGGAATCGCAGATTACCGGCATTGGTCATTCTTTCAGCAATAACCTCGTAAAGGCAAAGAATGGTTATTTTTTTCTGTATACGATTGAAACCTATGAATTTTCTCCTAATCTTTTCTACCACAATCACGCTTCGCCTTTATCGGATGGGCGTCCCGACAGATTTCTTTCAGCCACTGGCCCATTACAAAACGAATCTGTCATCAACCCGCAACAAAAGGATTATTTCTGGGGAACAGCTGAACTGGTTAAATGGAAAGCCTATAATGGAAAGGAATCGGAAGGTATCGTATACAAACCGGAGAATTTCGATCCTAAAAAGAAATACCCGATGATCTGCTACTTCTATGAAACACTTAGTGATGGATTATATAACTATTTGCCCCCGTCACCAACTCCGAGCAGATTGAATATACCCTTTTTTGTTAGTCGCGGTTACGTGGTATTTGCTCCTGATATTCATTATGGAACCGGTCATCCAGGAAAGGATGCTTATGATTATATAGTAAGTGGAGCAAGGGCGCTGGTTAAGAAAGGGTATGTGGATAGCACGCGTATTGGCTTGCAGGGACAGAGCTGGGGAGGATACCAGGTTGCCTACCTTATTACGGTAACTAATTTCTTTAAAGCAGCATGGGCCGGAGCTCCTGTTGTGAATATGTTTAGTGCTTATGGTGGAATACGTTGGGAAAGCGGATTGAACCGCCAGTTCCAGTATGAACATGGTCAAAGTAGAATTGGTGCTACTATCTGGGAAAAACCACAATTATATATTGAAAGTTCACCGCTATTCAAACTGCCGAAAGTAAAAACGCCGTTGGTGATCATGTCTAATGATGCGGATGGTGCGGTGCCCTGGTACCAGGGAATTGAGATGTTTACGGCTATGAGAAGACTGGGCAAGCAGGTATGGCTGTTGAATTATAATGGAGAAGCACATAACCTTGTAGAAAGAAGGAACCGTAAAGATATCCAGATAAGAGAGCAACAATTCTTCGACTGGCAATTGAAGGGTGATAAACCTACGCGTTGGTTGACAGAGGGTGTGCCTGCGGTAAAGAAAGGAAAGGATTGGGGATTGAATTAACAAGTTTGCAATCTGCATTTTGGTGATATTTTACGATTCGCCAAAACGCAGATTGCTTATGCGGCGTAGCTTGAAATGAACTTCACCAGGCATCTTTTGGCGATGGGGAGTAGCGTTTCATCAACCGGGAATTTCAATTCTGTTTCAATGGAATATACAGCAGGGTTGGGAAGATCACGACGCTGGCGGATCAGTTCAGATTTGATATGTTCATAGGTGCTGCTGAGGCTACGGTGCCACCTGTCTACAAATACTGTTTTGATGCTACGGTATTTTTCATCATGTTTTTCAAAGAAGGAAAGTCGGTAATGATAAACACCAGTGCTATGTAATTCACCTGTGCTCAGGAAGAAATAACCTTCCTGTGTATCCAGCGGGATAAGTCCTACCGGTGCAATATTGATCTTTTCTTCAACGAATTCATAGATCTCGGCGCCTTCGCCAATAGTTTTTTTCATTTTGTCGGCCGAATATTGAATGATGTCTTCCAGTTCCTGCATCAATTCGGTATCGGCTATTAGTTGCTCGTATAGTAATTGTAGTTTCTGTAATTGAACGCCTGAGAGTTTTTTGGGGAAGTGTTCCTGGAGGTACTTCTTATTCTCGCGGAAAGCTACCAGGTTGTTGTAGTGGAAGATAACATCGCCAAGCTGGGGGTAGAGCTTGTTTTCATTGAAGTATTTGTTTATCTCCTGGAGGTAGGCGAGGAGCGTATACTTCTTTAGTTCAAAATCGATATAACCTTCGGCGAACCAGGTTTCGGACAGGGACTTCATAGTGGCGAATTTGTATACCTAATTTACTAAAAAGACTCATAGTTTGAAAGAGAAGTTTAAATTTATCCCGTTAAAAACGCAATAATGAAAATTTTATTGGCTTTACTGGTCTCCCTAATTGGCTTTTCCTGCAACTACCATAGTTATTACATTGTGCGTCATGCAGAAAAGGAAGCGGCGGGGCCTAATATGTCGACGGATGTACCCCTGACTTCCGAGGGGAAAGAGCGGGCGCAGAAGATTTTGGCATTGATGCAGGGGGAGAAACTGGGAGCTGTTTATTCAACCAATACCATCCGGACAAGATCGACAGTCCAGCCTACCGCAGATTATTTTCATTTACTGGTAAAGATATATGGGCCGCGACCCGATTCAGCATTTATTGCAGAACTAAAGAAGTATAAGGCCAATGTGCTGGTGGTAGGCCATAGTAATACCGTAGACGATATTGTGAATGGGTTGGCGGGTGAGAATAAATTGAAAGATCTGGATGATTCGGAGTATAACAGGTTATTTGTTGTAAGAATGAGAGGTAAAAAGGTCTTCTTTGAAGAGAGGAAGATATTTGATGATAAGCAATAAAAAGGGACCCCGCCAAAAGCGTGGCCATTTCTTTTCATGCCATGGTTCACGCGTCTTCGTTCAGACGCCTCACGAACCATCACCTTAATATTGACTTTTGTGGTTCCAGAGGCAATGGTTCGAAAAGGAAGAACCATTGCCTCTGGAACCACGGCGAATTAGAAATCGCGTTGATCGTTGAAATTCTCCAGTTCTTTTGCCACTGCAGTAAGGAAAGTAGCACCCAGACTTCCATCTACAATGCGATGATCATAGCTCATGCTGAGATACATCATGTGACGGATGGCGATGCTATCACCATGTGGTGTTTCAATTACCACCGGTCTTTTCTTGATTGCACCCACTGCTAATATTGCAACCTGTGGCTGGTTGATAATGGGTGTACCCATCAAACTTCCGAAGGTTCCTACATTGGTGAGTGTAAAGGTGCCACCGGTAGTATCATCTGCTTTGAGTTTGCCATTCCTTGCATTGTCTGCAAGCGTATTAACCTGTTTGGTCAGGCCAACCAGGTTGAACTGATCAGCATTCCTGATAACAGGAACGATCAGGTTGCCCGAAGGCAGGGCTGTTGCCATACCCACATTAATATCTTTCTTCACAATGATCTTATCTCCGTCAAGCGAACAATTTATCAGCGGGAATCTCTTGATACATTTTACGATTGCTTCAATAAAGAGAGGAGTGAAGGTGATCCTGGTCCCTTCTCGTTTTTCAAAATCCTTCTTTACTTTTTCTCTCCACATTACCAGGTTGGTAACATCAGCTTCTGTAAAGCTGGTTACATGCGGGCTGGTATGTTTGCTCCTGACCATATGTTCCGCGATCAGCTTGCGCATGCGGTCCATTTCCAATATTTCAACATTGCCGGAATAGCCGGATACCTGGGAAGAGGAAGTAGTAAGTCCAGCATTCTCGATTGGCTGTTGTGTGGTAATGGTAGGTGATTGATAGCTGGTAGTGGTAGTTTTTTTACCAGCCTTCTTATCACTCACATATTGCAGGATATCTTTTTTGGTAACGCGACCTTCATTACCGGTGCCAGGTATGGTTTCCAGTTCGGTAATGCTAACTCCTTCGCTGGCGGCGATATTCAAAACCAGAGGAGAATAGAAGCGGCTGGAAGAGCCGTTTGAATTCTGTTTAGGTTGTGATACATGATTGAATTCACGAGGAGTATGCTGTACCGTTTCCAGTACTTCAGCTTCCTGGGTCCTGGGAGGGGTTTGCACTGGTTGAGAAACTGAAACAGTTTCCTCAGTGCTGGTCTTTATTCTGGCGATGACGGAACCGATGGGTACCACGTCATTCACATTAAACAGGATTTCATCAATAACGCCTGCAGCCGTGCTGGGCACTTCGCTATCCACCTTATCAGTGGCGATCTCAAGGACAGTTTCATCCATTTTTACAGGATCTCCGGGTTGCTTGAACCACTTGAGGATGGTTGCTTCCATGATACTTTCGCCCAATTTTGGCATTATCAGGTCTACTACAGCCATAGGATTTTTGTTTGGTAAACTAACCGTTAATTCCGGGCAGGTTTATTCCTGCCGGGGTCAAAGATAATAAATTGATCTTAAAAGGGCTATCAACTGTTAGTCAAAATGAATTTACGCAGGAAATCAAGGGCCATATGAGCCGTTTGCCTGATATTCCTTTCCCTGTCAAAGCGAAGGTTTAACTGCTTGGTTATAACCTTATCCCTGCTGGCTGCAGCCAACCAGACTGTTCCCACAGGTTTTTGTTCAGACCCACCATCCGGTCCCATAATGCCTGAGGTTGCAATGACAAAATCCACTTTCAATTCTTTCAGTGCACCTTTTGCCATTTCTACCACGGTCTCTTCACTAACGGCGCCATTGGCCTTTAGCGTATCATTAGAGACATTTAAAATTCGATGTTTGATATCATTGGCATAGCTCACAATACTGCCATTATAGTAATTGGAAGAACCGGGAATGGAGGTAATAAGGTGGGCGATATAACCACCAGTACAGCTTTCAGCTGTTCCCATTGTCTTTCCTTTCTGTTTTAATATTTTACCGATGACTACCTGCATGCTATCATCTTCATCTGTTACCAGGTATTCCTTCACCCGTGTTTTGAGTGTTTCAAAAAGAGCATTGATCTCTTTTTCCATTTGCTCTTTATTATTGCCGGTAGAGGTAAGTCGCAACCTCACCATACCAAATGCAGGCAGGTAAGCCAGTTTTATATGAGAGGGGAGTGCTGCTTCATAATCCTTAATAGATTCAGCCAGCATGGATTCACCCTGTCCGGAGGTGAATGCTGTCCGGTGAAGAATGACGGGCATTGTGAAATAAGTGGGAAGAATGGGAATGACTTCTTCAGTCATCAGTCCTTTCATTTCATGAGGTACGCCCGGCAGGGAAATGAAAACTCTTTTTTCATTATTTACTTCCTGTGTGAACAGCATTCCTGCTGCGCTGCCCCTTGCATTGTGCAGAATTGTAGCCACATCGGGCACTTCTGCCTGTTTGAGATTGCTTTCCAGCATAATACCTGGCCGGCGATAGACTTTTTCAAAGAGATAGTGGATATGTTTCAATATATTCTGGTCCACGATCAACTTTCCGCCAAAATATTTGCACAATAATGGTTTGGTGATATCATCGGCAGTGGGTCCAAGTCCGCCTGTAATAATGATGATCTGGGAGTGTTGCTTTTCTTCATCCAGCGCCTGCCAGATATCATCATAAACATCACCAACTGCCACGCGGCGCTTTACCCATACTCCTATCTTGTTAAGCTCCTGTGCAATGAATGCGCTGTTAGTATCTATTGTTTGCCCGATCAGTAATTCATCACCAATGGTGATGATGGAGGCGTTAATCTTTTGGAATGCCATACTTAAAGACCTGTGTCCCTGTAAATTTCCTGCAAAGGTAAATGATACCCTATTGTTTTTATCAAAAGATTATTGTTACCGGTAATGATCTCATCAGGTCCCCATTTATTATTAAACTGTTTTCGTACCACAATGATCTCCCTTTTTTGAGAATCGACCATTATATACTCCTGAAGGGTTGAAATTTCCTGATAGTACTGGCGTTTTATTTCAATGTCAATTTCTTTGTTTGAAGGCGAAAGCACCTCAAAAATGACCGCAGGATTTAAAAGACATTTGAATTGAGTGCTTAAAAGCATTTTTTCACAAAGAACTATGCGATCAGGTAGCATATATGATTTTGCAGTGGCATTCCCAACCGGCATATTGGGACCCATTACTTTGCATCCTTTCCCATCTAAAAATAATTCAATCTTCCTGGATAAATTATGTTCAATTGTATCATGCTGCCAGCACACAGCGTCAAGTTTTATCACATAGCCATCATAGTATTCAAACCTGTTTTCCCCGTCATTAGTCATTTCCCAGAATTCAGTTGGAGTAATATTCCCATACTTTACCGCCGGTTCGCTAACTTCAATTTCTCTTTCCTGTTCGTTATTTTTGTTTTCCATTCCGTAAAAATAAACCGGTCTATCATCGAAAACCAAATCTCCATGTTCAGAAAAACGTTTATTAACTGCGTTTCATTTTTGATCGTTATAAGTTGCTCTGCACAAACAGTTTCTCAACGTCTACTTCAAGCGTTTAAGATTTTTGAAACGGATCCACAATTGAAAACTGCCATCAGTTCACTTTATGTCATCGATGCAAAAACAGGACAGGTAGTTTTCAATAAGAACTCCATGATCGGAATGGCACCTGCTTCCACACAAAAGATCATTACTTCCGCAACTGCATTTGAGTTATTGGGAGATGGCTATGGTTATAAAACATGGTTCTACCTGGATGGTCCGGTAAGACATGATTCGCTGCTCGGGAATTTAATTATTAAAGGAACCGGTGACCCTACATTTGGTTCACCTCGTTATGAAGAAACAAAAAAATCAGTTGTACTCGCAGCCATTATTAAAATGCTGCGCGATAAAAGCATTAAGGTAATTGCAAAAGACATTATCATTGATGAATCAGCTTATGAAACAGCCAGCGTTCCTGATGGATGGATATGGCAGGATATCGGCAATTATTACGGCGCCGGTGCGTATGCTCTCAATTATAACGAGAACCAGTATGATATGATCCTCAAAGCCGGTCCCAATGAAGGTGATCCCGTTACAATAATTAAAACTGAACCTGAACTGGAGATAAGCACGGTGCAAAATGAATTAAAAGCTGGACCTACCGGTAGTGGTGATAATGCCTATATCTATATACCTCCTTATTCCTATAATGGTTTTGTACGAGGCACCATACCTCCCGGTGCCAACCGCTTTGCCATCTCCGGTTCCATCCCTAATCCATCCCACCAGTTCTTAGCAGCCCTGGGTGATACATTAGCTTCAGCCGGCATATTAGCAAAAGGAAAATTCATCACTTCAATGGAAATGCAGACCAATGGAAAGCCACTAAAATATTCTGGGGAACCATTTAACTTCTTTGTTTCTCCTTCACTGGTTCAAATGACCAAATGGTTCCTGACAAAAAGCATCAATCTATATGGTGAGGCTTTTATCAAAACCATCGCTTTTGAAAGAAAAGGTTTTGGTAGCACCAGTGATGGCCTGATGTTTCTAAAAGATTTCTGGAAACAAAAAGGTATTGACGACAGAGAGCTCAACATGAGTGATGGCTCCGGGCTTTCTCCCCAGGACCGTGTTACCACCCATGCACAGGTAATGATATTAAAATATGCCAAACAGCAACCCTGGTTCAACTATTATTTCGATGCCTTTC
>Ga0207648_10002984_pt1 | contig 17884 bp, 17 predicted proteins | sample KBSMisM32_FD_184310 | JGI IMG/M metagenome (GOLD analysis project Ga0207648, IMG submission 184310) | Miscanthus rhizosphere microbial communities from Kellogg Biological Station, Michigan, USA - KBS Miscanthus M3-2 (SPAdes) (version 2) | ecosystem: Host-associated > Plants > Roots >...
AGTGTGACGTTTGCGCCGCGGCCGCCGGCGGCGGCGAAATCCGCGAGCTGCGTCGCAAACGATTCGGCTGGCGCGTCGATCGCGGCGTAGTTCAAGCGTATGCCGGTGATCGCGGCGAAGCGCGCGTGGATGCGCGGCGACAGCGAGTGCGCGATCGGGTGGCCGAATACGGCGAAGCGTTGGGGTTTGGTTTCGTCTTGCATGGTCGTCAATGCGCCTCTTTCAGCCAGGTTGCCGCTTGCAGCGCGAAGTAGGTCAGGATCGCGTCGGCGCCGGCGCGCTTGATCGAGGTCAGCGTCTCGAGCACGATCGCGCGCTCGTCGAGCCAACCGTTCGCGAACGCGGCCTTCTGCATCGCGTATTCGCCGCTGACCTGGTAGACCAGCGTCGGCGCGCCGAAACGATCCTTTACCCGGCGCACGATGTCCAGGTACGGCAGGCCCGGCTTTACCATGACCATGTCGGCGCCCTCGGCCAGGTCGAGTTCGACCTCGCGCAACGCCTCGTCGCCATTCGCCGGATCCATCTGATAAGTATACTTGTTGCCTTTGCCGAGACTGCCGGCCGAGCCGACCGCGTCGCGGAACGGCCCGTAGAACGCCGAGGCGTACTTGGCCGAATAGGCCAGGATGCGCGTATTGCCGTGGCCGGCCTGCTCGAGCGCGGCGCGGATCGCGCCGATGCGGCCATCCATCATGTCCGACGGGGCGACGACGTCGGCGCCGGCCGCGGCGTGCGACAGCGCCTGCCTGACCAGCGCGTCGACGGTCGCATCGTTGACGACATAGCCGGAGTCGTCGATCAAGCCGTCCTGTCCGTGCGTCGTGAACGGATCGAGCGCGACGTCGGTGATCACGCCAAGCTCGGGCAGCGACTGCTTCAACGCGCGCACGGCCCGTTGCGCCAGGCCGTCCGGATTCCAGGCCTCACGCGCGTCCAGGCTCTTGGCCTCCGGCGGGGTGACCGGGAATAGCGCAAGCGCCGGGATGCCGAGTGCGTGCGCCTGTGCGGCCAGGCCGAGCAACAGGTCGATCGACACGCGCTCCACGCCGGGCATCGACGCCACCGCCTCGCGCTGACCCTGCCCTTCGCGCACGAATACCGGCAGGATCAGATCTGCCGACGTCAGCACAGTTTCGCGCATCAGCGCGCGCGAGAATCCGTCGCGGCGCATGCGGCGCAGGCGGGTCAGGGGGAAGGGCATTCGGGTCTCCGCGGTCCGTCTATCGGCAACACTGTAGCGCAAACTCCACCGGGCTTGGCGCCTGGCAGGCTCAGCTTGCATTGCGGCGTTGTTGCTGCTCTGATTGCGCCCGGCATCCGGGGGGATGCGGCAAACCGCATGGTGCAAGGTCGGCGCGGCGAGTCCGGCGGTATCCCGTCAATGGGAGGGATTCTTCGGACGGATGCGCGCTGGAGGGGTTACTACTGCCAACTGAAGAAGAAGCAACTTGCCCGGCATTCTCGTCGTCGAACGCTCGACCACGCTCAGCCATCTGCTGCGGCGTACGCTGACTGCGGCCGGGATCAGTCCGCGCAGTGAACTGGCCAGCTATTTCGAGGCGATCGACCACCTGCGTCGTTCGGCCGAGCTCGACCAACCGTATGGCCTGCTGCTGGTCGGCGCGCCGGCGCGGCTGACGCGCGAATTCGGGGCATTGCTCGAGTTCCTGCGCGGCCCGGACGGCAGCATGCTGCCGGTCGTGCTGATGACCCACGAACTGCTGCCTGAACTCGAGGAATTCGCCCGCACGCGGGGAAACCTGAGCCTGGTGCTGTGGACGAATTTCAGCCGCATCCCGGGCGTGCTGCGCGCGCTGATGCCGGACAACGACGACGATCCTGCCGCGTTTCCGATCGGCGCCAGCGCCGCGCCCGTCACCGGCATCCACATCCTCTTCGTCGACGATTCGCCGAGCGTGCGCCTGGCGTATCAACACCTGCTCGAGCGCAACGGTTTCCAGGTGTCGACGGCCGGCTCGATCGGCGAGGCCGATGCGATGGCCGCGCAGATGAAGTACGACCTTGTCATCGTCGACTACTACCTGCCCGACGGCAACGGCGACGAACTCTGCCGGCGCCTGTCGAGCAAGCCCGGCGCGCCGGGCCTGGCGATCATCACCGGCACGTATCGCGAGGATGTGATCAAGCGCTGCCTCGAAGCCGGCGCGACCGAATGCATGTTCAAGAACGAGGCCAAGGAGTTGTTCCTGGCGCGCGTGCGCACGCTGAGCCGCCAGATCCAGATGCAGAAATCGGTCGAAGCCGACCGGCGCCGGCTCGACGGCATCCTCGGCTCGGTCGGCGATGGTGTCTACGGCGTCGACGGCAATGGCGTGATCACGTTCATCAATCCAACGGCACTGCGCCTGCTCGGCTATCGGGACGATGCCGCCGTCGTCGGCAAGAACGCGCATGCCACGATCCACTATGCGGCCGCGGACGGGCAGCAATTGAACGAGGAAGAATCCGAGCTGAGCCGGGCGTACGCGCGCGGCGAACCGCTCAAGGGCCATGAGGCCGTGTTCTGGAAACACGATGGCGCGGGCATGCCGGTCGAGTGCACGGTGCTGCCGCTGGCGATCGAGCAGCGCCGTGAGGGTTCGGTCGTCGTCTTCCGCGACATCTCCGAACGCAAGAGCGCCGAGCGCCTGCGCTGGGAAGTCAGCCACGATCGCCTGACCAGCCTGGTCAACGCCAAGAGCTTCAACCAGCTGCTCACGCAGGAACTGCACCGGCGCCGCGAACAGGGCGGTTACGCGGCGGTGCTGTACATCGATATCGACCGTTACAATTATGTCGTCGATATCGCCGGCACGCAGAATGCGGAACAACTGCTCGTCGACGTGGCCGGCATCATCGGCAAACGCCTGCGCGACGGCGATGCGCTCGGCCGGGTCGAGGGCGACCGCTTCGCCCTGATGCTGACCGGCGTGCAACTCGAGAATCTGTTCCCGGTCGCCGACGGCTATCGCGAACTGCTGCACCAGTGCCACTACCAGGCGCACGGACAGAAGCGCCAGGTCAGCGCCTCGGTCGGCGTCGCCGTGATCAGCAAGGACACGCCATCGGGCGAATACGCGCTCGAGCACGCGCGCCTCGCCTGCAAGGCGGCGAAGCAGCGCGGACGCGACCAGACCGAAATCTATGTCGGCGAATTCGACGCGCGCATCGCGCGCGAAATCGAAGCCGGCTGGACCGATCGCCTGCGCAGCGCGCTGGAACAGGAACGCTTCGTGTTCCTGACCCAGCCGATCGTGCCGATTGCCGCGCTCGGCCTGACCGAGGATGCGATCGTGCAGCGCCAGGGCTGGCGCATCAATGGCGCCGGCAAGCCGGGACTGGAGTACCTGTTCGAGGTATTGATCCGGATGGTCGGCAAGGACGGCCAGCTGATTTCACCGAGCGTGTTCGTGCCGCTGGCCGAACGCGTCGGGATGATGCCGAAGATCGACCTGTGGATCATCAATCGCTTGCTGCGGCACTTGGAAGGACTCAAGGGCTTGCGCGCGCCGATCGCGTTCAACGTCAATCTGTCGAACATGACGCTGGCCGATCCGGAGTCCCTCGGCCTGATCGAAGCCGCGGTCAAGGCGTCCGGCGTGCCGGCGCACCAGCTGATTTTCGAGATTACCGAGACCAGCGAGCTGACCAGCCTGCATGTCGCGCGCCGCTTCATATCGGCGCTGAAGAAACTCGGCTGCCGCTTCGCACTCGACGATTTCGGCACCGGCTTTTCCTCGTTCACCCACCTGCGCCATCTGCCGGTCGATTTCGTCAAGATCGAGGGCAGTTTCGTCGAGGGCATGGCCAGCAGCGAGCTCGACAACAAGATGGTGAGTTCGATCACGCAGCTGGCGCAGTCGCTACAATTGCGGGTGATCGGCGAACATGTCGACAGTTTCGCGACGTTAGCAGCACTTCGCGCCTGTGGCGCGGACTATGCCCAAGGCAACTATCTCGGCGAGCCACGGCCGCTGCGTGCGCTCGACTTCGAGGCTTTGTTCGGCATCCAGGGCGTTCCCGAGCCCGTAACGTGACGTAGCTCGCAGTCAAACTGCGAAATCATTCAGCGAATGTTCCCCGGCGAAGGATCAGGCTATGCCAAATGGCAGCCGTTTCATCGCGCTGTAGCTTTTTGCTAGAATAAGGTTTATAAGCTACCTGTAACACCCTGATGTAAAGGGAAATAAGAAATGTCCCCGATGTTCGTTTTGACGTTGATTGGCGCCGCAACCGCCGCCGCGCTCGCCTGCGTGCGCCGTATCCCCGAAGGTCACGCCTATACCTTGCGCCGCATCGGCGGCCATATGCGCACGATCGGCGCTGGCACGCACATCGTCGTGCCGGTCGTCGAAAGAGTCGCGCACAAGATCCGCCTGCTCGGCAATATCGTCGAGCTTGGCAAAGTCGAATCGGCACTGTCCGACGGCGCGTACACGGGCCAGGTGTTCTTCCAGGTCATCGATGCCGAACGCGCCGATGCGGTAATCGACGACGTCGGCGAGCTCGTGCGCAGTTGCCTGCCAAGCCTGCTCGCCGGATCGGCCAACGAAGACGGTACCGCACGCAACCAGCGCCTGAAGGCCGACCTGAACCGGCAGCTGCGCGATCGCGGCCTGCTGATCACGCGCGTGCAGGTTACCCACCTCTAAACCGGGCAGCGTTGCAGTGTCTCCAGGCGAACGCCGTTCGCCCTGAATCGTTGCGCTGGATTTTGCCGGCCCGGCCAAGGATACTTGCCGGCTCGCCGCGGCGTCGCGGCCTCGAGAAATCGCATGAACCCGGTCACCGATCGCGCCGCGATGTTCGCCCAGCTGCGGGCGGGCATGGCTGAACTTGGCCTGGCGGCTGAAGTCGCCGCGGTCGACGCGTTGCTCGACTATCTGGAACTGCTGACGCGCTGGAACAGCGCGTACAACCTGACGTCGATCCGCGCGCCGGAACAGATGGTCACGCATCATCTGCTCGATTCGCTCGCCGCCGCGCCGTTCGTCCAAGGCGAGCGCCTCGCCGACATCGGCACCGGCGCCGGCCTGCCCGGCATCCCGCTCGCCGTGCTCAATCCGGAACGCCAGGTCACCCTGATCGATGCGAACGGCAAGAAGACGCGCTTCCTGCGCGAAGCCGCGCGCACGCTGAAACTCGGCAACGTGCGCATCGAAGCCTGCCGCGTCGAGGACGCGCGCGGCGAATTCGATACGGTAACCGCGCGCGCGTTCGCTTCGCTCGGCGACATGCTGCATTCGGCCGGCCATCTGCTCGCGCCGGACGGAATCCTGCTGGCGCTCAAGGGACAGCTGCATCGCGACGAGATCATGACTCTGCCGGACGGATTCGTCGTCGCCGACGTGCATGCGCTGCGTGTGCCGGGTTTGGCGGCAGCGCGCCACGCGGTGATAATCAGGCGCACGCAGGCCGTGCAGCACGGGCACGCCGCCTAGGATTCCCATGACCCGCATCATCGCAGTCGCCAATCAGAAGGGCGGCGTCGGCAAGACGACGACCGCGGTCAATCTCGCTGCGGCTCTGGCCGAGACGCGCCGCAATATCCTGCTCGTCGATCTGGATCCGCAAGGCAACGCGACGATGGCCTCGGGCCTGGACAAGCGCACGGTCAGGCTGACCGGCTGCGAGGTGCTGCTCGAGGAAGCGCCGATCCAAAGCGCAATCGTGCCGACCAAGGCCGGTTTCGATCTGCTCCCCGGCAGCCGCGACCTGACCGCCGCCGAATTGAAGCTGATCGACGTGCTGGCGCGCGAATCGCGCTTGAAGGAGCAGCTGGCCAAGCTCGGCAATCACTACCAGACGATCCTGATCGATTGTCCGCCGTCGCTGCACCTGCTGACGATCAACGCGCTGACCGCCGCGCATGGCGTGCTGATTCCGGTGCAGTGCGAATACTTCGCGCTCGAAGGCCTGTCGAGTCTGCTCGACACGATCAAGGCCGTGCGCACGCGCCTGAATCCGCAACTCGAGATCGAAGGCCTGCTGCGCACGATGTACGACGTGCGCAACAATCTCGGCAACGACGTGTCGGCGCAACTGGTCAAGCACTTCGGCGACAAACTGCTGCGCTCGATCATCCCGCGCAACGTGCGCCTCGCCGAAGCGCCGAGCCACGGACTGCCGATCAACCTGTACGACCGCGAATCGCGCGGCGCGATCGCCTATCTCGGCCTCGCCGGCGAAATGCTGCGGCGCGAACGCTTGCCGACCGCGCCCGCCCCGGCCCACGTGAACTAACGGAGACTGATGCGAATGGCGGCCAAACGACGCGGAGGACTCGGCGCGCGCGATCTCGACGTGCTGCTGGGTACGCCCGAAGACGATAGCGCCGCACCGGACGGTGAACTGCAGCAGCTGCGCCTCGATCGCATCCAGCCCGGCAAATTCCAGCCGCGCCAGGCGATGGATCCGGAGCGGCTGTCCGAACTTGCGGCATCGATCAAGGCGCAGGGCGTCATCCAGCCGATAGTTGTTCGGCCGATCGGCGGTGCACGCTTCGAGATCATCGCCGGCGAACGTCGCTGGCGCGCCGCGCAGCAGGCGGGACTCGGCGAGATTCCGGCGCTCGTGCGCGAGGTGCCCGACCAGGCGGTCGTGGCGATGGCGCTGATCGAGAACATCCAGCGCGAGGAACTCACGCCGCTCGAGGAAGCCCAGGCGCTGCATCGGCTGATCGCCGAGTTCAAGTACACGCATCAGCAGACGGCCGACGCGCTCGGCCGCTCGCGAGCCTCGGTATCGAACCTGCTGCGTCTGCTCGACTTGCCGCCGGCGATCAAGCAACTGCTCGAGCAGCACCAACTGGAGATGGGGCATGCGCGCGCCCTGCTGACGCTCGATCCGGCACTGGCGTTGAAGCTCGCGAAGCAGGCGGCCGAACACGGCTGGTCCGTCCGCGAACTCGAAGCGGCCGCGCGCCGCGCCCAGACGGCGCCGAAGGGCAAGGCCGCCGGGAAGACCGTGGCGAAGCGCGATGCCAACGTCGAAGCGCTCGAGCGCGAGCTGGCCGAAAAGCTCGCAACCAAGGTCAACATCCAGCACGGACGCGGCGGACGAGGCAAGCTCGTCATCACCTATCACAGCCTGGATGAGCTGGACGGCATCCTCGAACGCATCCGCTAGGTCTGTCAGGTTCTTGGCGCTCGTCCGTCCAATGCTTTCATGAAAGTTTCACGACACTAGCCGGGTCATGTCCGCTGTGAACAGCAAACAACGGCAGTTCGACGCACTGGTGCGCAGTCTGTCCGGAGACCTGTTCCGCTACGCCTACTGGCTGTGCGGAGACGAAGCCTTGGCCAACGATCTTGTCCAGGAAACATTCCTGCGCGCATGGCGCGCGCTGAGCGACCTGCGGGAAACGAACGCGGCCAAGGCCTGGCTGATCACGATCCTGCGCCGCGAGCACGCGCGCCTGTACGAGCGCAAGACGCCGCAGTTCAGCGATGTCAGCGAGATCGACATTGCGGACGAGCGCGACGCCGTGCAGCCGGAGTCGGCCGGCGAGGACGCGGCGATTCGCGCGGCGATCCGCCGGCTCGAACCGAAGTACCGCGAGCCGCTGCTGATGCAGGTGCTCGGCGGATTTTCCTGCGAGGAGATCGCGCGCGAACTGAACATCTCTGCGGCGGCCGTGATGACCCAGCTGTTCCGGGCCCGGCAGAAGTTGAAGGTCATGCTCGGCGACGGCAACAAAGAAGCGAACGTGTATGAACTGTCTTGAATTCCGCCGCCAGCTCGGCGTCGACCCGCATTCGGCCGGGGCCGACTTCGTCGCCCACCGCCAGGACTGCGCGCGCTGCGCGGAAGCCGCCGCCCGGGCCGTCGAGTTCGAGGCCTCGCTGCGGCGCGCGCTGAACGTCGAACCGTCGGCGCAACTGGCCGAATCGATCCTGCTCGCGCAGGCGACCCGGCAGCAACACGGTCGCCGGACCTGGCTGCGCCGCGGCGGCCTGCTCGCCATGGCCGCGACGCTTGTGCTCGCCATCGGTCTGGGCATGCGCGTCGAAGCCAATCCGCTGTCGGCGCAGGCGGTCGAACATCTGCGCGGGGAACCCGACGCGCTGACATCGACCCAGGCCGTCCCGGCAGCAACGGTGCGCGAAGCATTCGCAACTCGTGGCATCGCGCTGAAGCACGACATCTCCGGCGAAGTTGTCTACGTCGGCTGCTGTCCGATGGGCCGTCACCTTACGGTGCACATGGTCATGCCCGGTAAAACCGGACCGGTAACGGTCATTTACGTCGTCGACGATCGGGTCAAGCAGCGCGACAATTTTCAGCGCGAGGGCTGGCACGGCCGCAGCGCGCCGCTCGGCAGCGGGACCTTGATTCTTCTGGCTCGCGACACCGGCCAGTTCGACAGCATCGAGGCTGAGTGGCGCGCCGCCCTGCAGGGCTGATTCGCGCGTTCACGCTGCTGCCCGGCACGGACGAACGCAACCACGCACCGCGTTCACCCGGTACAATCGCGCCCCCGCGCCGATTCGGCGCAGCATTGGACTTCCGGGCATGACGGTTCTGCTCACCGGCGCGGCCGGCTTCATCGGCGCCTACGTGGCGCGCGGCCTGCTCGCGCGCGGCGATTCCGTCATCGGCATAGACAATTTCAACGACTACTACGATCCGCAGCTCAAACGCGATCGGGTCGCGGCGCTTTGCCCTGGCCTGGACTTGCGCACCGTCGACATCGCCGACAAGGCGGCAGTCGATGCGTTGTTCGCGCAGACCAAGATCACGCAGGTCGTCCACCTCGCCGCCCAGGCGGGCGTGCGCTACTCGCTGAAAAATCCGTACGCCTACCTGCACAGCAACTTGACCGGGTTCCTGAACATCCTCGAGGCCTGCCGGCGCTACAGCGTCAAGCACCTCGTGTACGCCTCGTCGTCGTCGGTCTATGGCGGCAATGCGGTCCCGCCGTTTGCCGAAACGCAGGCTGTCGACCAGCCGCTCTCGCTGTACGCAGCGTCGAAGGCGTCGAACGAATTGATGGCGCACTCGTATGCGCACCTGTACCGGATTCCGTGCACGGGTTTGCGCTTCTTCACGGTCTACGGCCCCTGGGGCCGGCCGGACATGGCGCCGCTGATCTTCAGCCGGGCAATACTTGCCGGGCGGCCGATCGAAGTGTTCAACCGCGGGCGCATGCGCCGTGACTTCACCTATGTCGACGACATCACTGCCGGCGTGCTCGGCGCGCTGGGTGTGCCGCCGAAGGACGACGGCAAGCATGCGCCGATCGCCATCTACAATCTCGGCAACCATCGGCCGGTGGAGCTCGAGCGCTTCATCGCCGTGATCGAACTCGCCGCCGGGCGCAAGGCCGAGCGCATCAACAAGCCGATGCAGGCCGGCGACATGCCCGAGACGAGCGCCGCCGTCGACCGCGCGCACGCGGCATTCGGTTTCACTCCGTCGACGACGATCGAGCAGGGCATGCCGAAGGTGGTCGCGTGGTGCCGCGAGTACTTTGGTGACAAGCTGTGAAGAGCGAAAAGATCCACCACGAAGGCACGAAGGGCACGAAGAAGAGCGAAGCAGAGCGCTTTGAGTACAAGGCCAGGTCGGTCCTGCCATTACCCCCTATTGGTTTGCTTTTCTTCGTGTCCTTCGTGTCTTCGTGGTGAGTCGTTTGATCTTTCTTTGATTTTTGAACGTCAGCGGAATCCAGGAATCGAGCAATGCCAGAGCTATCCGTCGTCGTGCCGGTCCACAACGAACGCGACAACATCGTGCCGCTGCTGAGCGAAATCGTGAGCGCGCTGCGCGGCAAAGCCGACTTCGAGATCGTCTATGTCGACGACGCGAGCAAGGACGATTCGCTTGGCGTGCTCACGTCAGCCAAGGGGCAATTCCCGGAGCTGCGCGTATTGCGGCATTTGTCGCAAAGTGGACAAAGCACGGCGCTGCGCACCGGCATCAGGGCCGCGCGCGGCGCCTGGATCGCCACGCTCGATGGCGACGGACAGAACGATCCGGCCGATATCCCGAAACTGCTGGCCATGCGGTCGCAGTCGCCGGATGCGATCAAGCTGTTTGCCGGCTGGCGTGTCGATCGCAAGGACACCGGAAGCAAGCGCTGGGCCTCGAAGTTCGCGAACGCGATCCGCTCACGCCTGCTGCGCGACGAAACGCCCGACACCGGCTGCGGCATCAAGCTGTTCGAGCGCGCGGCTTTCCTCGACCTGCCCTACTTCGACCACATGCACCGCTACCTGCCGGCGCTGTTCCAGCGCGCCGGCTGGCAAGTGAAAAGCGTGCCGGTCAACCACCGGCCGCGTGGGTCCGGCGTTTCGAACTACAACAATCTCAATCGCGCCCTCGTCGGCATCTCCGACCTGCGCGGTGTTTCCTGGCTGATCCGCCGCTCGAAGCGCACCGGCGTCGAAGAAGTCTGAGGTTTCTGGCCGCTACGCAGCTGATTCGTGGGATGGCCACCGAGCGCCCCCATCCGGCTGCCGCCACCTTCCCCCGCACACGGGGGAAGGATTCCAGACCGATCCCACTGGCTTTTCCGTCACGCGCGTCGCCACGTGAATTAGCTCGTGCCCTTCCTTCCCCTGCGTAGCGGGGGAAGGTGCCGACTGCAGGCGCCGGGAGCGCCTGCGAACAGCGCAGCTGGCCGGAGGCGAGCGCCGGGATGGCGCGAGTCAGGCGGCTGGGGGCAAATCAGCGCAATAGCGTCGCGACGTTATCAGTTCATTTGTTATTGGCCTCAGATGTTGTGCGGTATTTTCTTGGCCTTGGCGAGCGGCAGCGCCGGCTTCGCCGTCTTCGACTTCGGCTTCACCGGCGTCGTGCCGGCGATGTGGTCGTCGGGTATCGTCGCCGCGAACGTCGGCAGGTTCTTGGCGCGCGCCTGCGTGAACGCCTCGTAGCCGGACGCGAGCGTGAGCAGGGTCGGTTCGCTGAACGCGGTGCCGAAGAAACTGATGCCTAACGGCACGCCGAACACTTCTCCCGCCGGCACCTGCACGATCGGATAGCCGGGGCCGGCCGCAAGGCCCGACGTGCCGAAAATGAAATGATCGCCGTAGATCAGATCGGTGGACCAGGCCGGATTGTCGGTGGCCGAAACCACGGCATCGAGGCTGAACATGCTGATCGCCAGATCGATGCCGTTGACGCCGGCGTCGTGATCGATCGCCAGCGCCTGGTTGTAGGTCATGCCGCCAAAGACAGGCTGTGGGTCGTCCGGACCCGGCGCCAGCGACATCGCGAGATCGAAGATGTCCTGGTTGAAATACGGCATTTCGATTGCGGCGTCCGCATTGTTGAAGTCGATCGCCGTCTGCAGCGTGCCGCCCGCGACCGGAACGCCGGTGCGTGTCGCGAAGTACGCCTGCACGTCGTTGCGGAAATCGTATAGCAGCACGAGGAACTCGCCATCGGCGGAGGCGAACGTGAATCCTTCCGCGTCGAGGTCGATCACCGTCGCGCCGGCATCAGTCAGCGCGGCGAACGCCGCCTCGATCGCGTCGGCGACCGTCTGCGGCGTCGTGACGCTGTCGAAACCGCCAAGGCCGGCGCGCGTGATGCCAACACGCTTGCCCTGCAAGCCGTTCGGATTGAGAAATGCCGTGTAGTCGGTCGGGATGGTGGCCGGCCGCGTCTTCCCGGTTCCCTGCCAGCCGAGCGGCACATCGCCGGTGGCCGGGTCGCGACCGTCGGACGTGCGGCTCTGGATCACCCCGAGCGCAGCAGCGGCATCGGCGACTGTGCGGCCGTGCGGACCGACGGTGTCCTGCGTGTGCGAGATCGGAACGACTCCAGCGCGGCTGGTCAATCCGACCGTCGGCTTGATGCCGACGACGCCGTTCGCGTTGGCCGGACAGACGATGCTGCCATCGGTCTCGGTGCCGAACGACACGGCGGCGAAATTCGCCGACGCCGCGGCACCCGAGCCGGAACTGGAGCCGCAGGGGTTGCGGTCGATGCCGTACGGATTGTGCGTCTGCCCGCCGCGTCCGGACCAGCCGCTGATCGATTCGAAGGAGCGGAAATTCGCCCACTCCGACAGGTTGGTCTTGCCGAGGATCACCGCGCCGCCGGCGCGCAGGTTCGCCGCGACCGTGGAGTCCTGCGTCGCCGGCGCGCCGAACAGCGCGAACGAGCCAGCCGTCGTCTGCATCTTGTCGCCGGTGTCGATGTTGTCCTTGAGCAATACGGGGATGCCATGCAACGGACCGAGCACGCTGCCCTTCTTGCGCATCGCGTCGGCGTTTTTCGCCATCGCGATGGCGTCCGGATTGAGTTCGATGACCGCGTTGACGCCGGGACCGCTCTGGTCGAGCGCGGCGATGCGGGCGATGTATTCGCGCGTTAGCTGCTCGGAAGTCAGCTTGCCGGCGGCCATGTCCGCCTCGAGCTGGGCTACCGTCGCCTCGTTGTGTTGCGTGGGGATGTTGTCCGCTGCTGCAAAATTGGAAGCTGTCAGTGCGGCAAGAAGGATTGTGCGTACGGCGGGCGTAGGCATGATGGACCTCCTGGAAAAAAGTGGGCCCCCTTTCTGAGCGAGATGGCACCTCCGGACCGGCAATGACGGGGCGCTGAGGTTACGCCCGGCCGGCGCGTCTTGTCCATCGCAAAAGTCTGATAAATTCCTTATTAATCCGTTACTTGGCGGACACAGCCATAAGCGGTCTCGGTGGTCGGCCGTACCGAGGATCGGTCGTCACCTCGAGTAACCGCCGCCGCAGCGCCAGCACTCAGGGGTCAGCACAGCGAATCCGCTCTTGTCGTTCCCTCGCCCCTCGTCCCTCGCCCCTGCCTCCTTGCGGCAACGGCTTGATTCTGCTGTAATATGCGGCTCGCCTCTGATCCGAGGCGATTTCCGGTATCCACCGGGCCGCATCTGCCCTGGCCAAGGGCGGCAATAATCACGACGAGGTACGTATGGCGAAGGTCTGCCAAGTTACCGGCAAGCGCGCACAGTCTGGCAACAGCGTGTCGCATGCCAACAACAAAACCCGGCGCAAATGGCTGCCGAACCTGCACGAGCGCCGCTTCTGGGTGCCGAGCGAAAACCGTTGGGTGAAACTGCGCGTTTCCACCAATGCCCTGCGTACGATCGACAAGAACGGTATCGAAACCGTGCTGGCCGAGCTGCGTGCGCGCGGCGAAAAGTTCTAAGGAGAACTGACGATGGCATCCAAGCGCGACAAAATTCGTCTGGTGTCCTCCGCGGGCACGGGTCACTTCTACACGACCGACAAGAACAAGAAGACCACGCCGGACAAGATGGAAATCAAGAAGTACGATCCGGTCGTGCGCAAGCACGTGGCCTACAAAGAAGCCAAGATTAAGTAGTTTCAAGACGGCATCGTAGTTGCCTCGCTGAAGCGGCCAAAGCGAGCCGCCAGGCAAGGATTAAACGGGGCCGCATGGCCGCTTAGCTCGGTTACAAAAAACCCGCCTTTCGGCGGGTTTTTTGTTGTCAGTGACTTGACGCGTCAGCCAGCGTGCACATGCACGGGGACTAGCGCATATCCGCGCAGGCGCATCGCGAATTCCTGCAAGGCTCGAATGCCCGAGGCCTCGGCCTCACGGCACCACTCCTGCAGATTCGTCAGCACCGTCTCGGCGTTGCCGTTGCCACGCTCCAGCACGTTGGCCAGGCGATTGCGGAAATCGCAGACGGTCGCGAGCAGCGGACGCTCCTTGACGACTTCCTGCAGACGCTCGCGCGAACGCTCGTCGAGCCAGCGGCCGCCGTTCGCCAGCGCGTTGCGCAGCGCACGCGGCAGGGACTTGAGCTTGGCGCCAGCCTGTGTGGCTTCGTCGCGCAGCGTCGGCGTGATGACGCCGCGGAAATAGTCGGTCATGACCTGGAAGCGATGGCTCAGCAGCGCCTTCAGCGTCTCGCCGTCCGGCAGTTGCACGTTCGGACGGATGTCCAGGCTCGGCGCCACGCGCAGGACCTTGGCCAGTCCGACCTTCTCGAAGCCGCGAATGACCGCCCAGCCGATGTCGAACTCGAACTTGCGCAGCGCAAACTTCGACGAACTCGGGAACGCGTGATGATTGTTGTGCAGCTCCTCGCCGCCGATGAAGAAGCCCCACGGCGTGAGGTTCGTCGACATGTCGGTCGTTTCGAAGTTGCGGTAGCCCCACCAGTGGCCGAGACCGTTGACGATGCCCGCGGCCCAAAACGGAATCCAGATCATCTGCAGCGCGGAAATCGCCACGCCCTGGATGCCGAACAGCGCGATGTTGATGATGAACATCAGCGTCGGGCCCCAGTATTCGTGCTTGCCGTACAGATTTCTTTCGATCCAGTCGGTCGGCGTGCCGATGCCGTACTTGTCCATCGTCGACTTGTCTTGCGAGGCGACGCGATACAGATCCACGCCCTGCAAGACCACGGTCTTGATGCCGAAGACCTTCGGGCTATGCGGATCTTCCTCGGTTTCGCACTTGGCGTGGTGCTTGCGATGAATCGCGACCCATTCCTTGGTCACCATGCCGGTCGAAATCCACGACCAGAAGCGGAAGAAGTGCGCGAGCGCCGGATGGAAATCGACGCCGCGGTGCGCCTGGCTGCGATGCAGATACAGGGTCACGGAAAAAATCGTCAGCTGCGTGACGATCAGGAAGTACACGCCTTTTGCCAGCCACGAGGCATGGCTGAAGCCGTGATTGAGGAAATCGAAAATAAAGTCGAGCATGACGTGGGGAATACCGCAGGAAGGCAAAGCGAATTTCGGACTATACGGGAGCAATCTGCGCCCTGCCAGTGACCCGGCTCGCAGTTCCTAGGTGGTGCCGCCGCGCGTGCCATTCAAGCCGACGAGCGCGTGGCACAATGCCCGAATGCCGGAACTGCCCGAAGTCGAGACCACGCGCCGCGGCATCGCCCCGTACCTGATCGGGCGCCGCGTCGATTCGCTGGCAATCCGCCAGCCGCGGCTGCGCTGGCCGATTCCACCCGCGCTGCGAAAAAACCTTCCGGGCCAGCGCATTACGTCGGTCGAGCGGCGCGCAAAGTACCTGCTCGTCCATACCGAACCGGGTAGCGCGCTGCTGCACCTGGGCATGTCCGGATCGCTGCGCGTGCTGCCGGGCGACGCGCCGGCCGGCCCCCACGACCACGTCGACTGGCGGCTCGATTCGGGCCGCCTGCTGCGCTTTACCGACCCGCGCCGGTTCGGCTGCCAGCTCTGGCAACCGCGCGATACCGTTCATCGGCTGCTTGCCACTCTGGGTCCCGAGCCCCTCGGCGACGGCTTCGACGGCGCGCATCTGTGGAAGGCCTCGCGTGGCCGCGCCGCCTCGGTCAAGACGTTTCTGATGGACCAGAAGATCGTCGTCGGCGTCGGCAATATCTACGTCGCCGAGGCGCTGTTTGCCGCCGGTGTGCGGCCGAATCGTCCGGCCGGGAAGGTTTCGCTCGCGGGCTATGAAAAGCTGGCGAACGAGATCCGGCGCATCCTCACGCACGCCATCACGCGCGGCGGAACGACCCTGCGTGATTTCCTCAGCCCCGACGGGGAACCCGGCTACTTCGAGCAGGAACTGTTCGTCTATGGCCGCGGCGGCGAACCGTGCAAGGTCTGCGGCACGCCGATCCGCGCGGTCCGGCTCGGTCAGCGCTCGACGTTCTACTGCCCGACGTGCCAGCGCTGACAAAGGCGGTGAGGTCGGCCGCTACGCGGCCTTGTGAGGTCGGTCGCTATCGCGACCTTGTGAGGAGTCAGGTGGTCTCACGAGCGAGCGCGGCGAGCGACCTCACGAGGCGGCGAAGCCGCCGACCTCACGAGCACGCGCCAGCGTGCGCCCTCACCCCTCACGCCAGTGGCAGCTCCGTCTGCTGCAACTCGATGCGTCCCTCCCCTGCGACGATTTTCTTGAACTCGGGGCGGCTGACCGACACGTAACGCTCGTTGCCGCCGATCTCGACCTGCGGGCCTTCCGTGATCGCGCGGCCATGATCGTCGACGCGCACGACCATCGTCGCCTTCTTGCCGGTATGGCAGATCGTCTTGATCTCGATGAGGTTGTCGGCCCATGCGAGCAGATATTGGCTGCCTTCGAACAGTTCGCCGCGGAAATCGGTGCGCAGGCCGTAGGTCAGCACGGGAATGTTCAGCGCGTCGACGATGTCGGTCAGCTGCCAGGCTTGCGCCTTGGTCAGGAACTGCGCCTCGTCGACGAGCACGCAATGCAATGGCCCGTTGCCCGCGATGTTCTGCCGCGTCAGCTGCAGCAAGTCGTCGGCACGCGCGAACGTGACGCCGTTCGCCTTCAGCCCGATGCGTGACGCGACGACCCCGCTGCCGTAACGATCGTCGAGCCGCGGCGTGAAAATCAGCGTGCGCATGCCACGCTCGTGATAGTTGTGCGCGCTCTGCAGCAGCGTCGTCGTCTTGCCGGCGTTCATTGCCGAATAGTAGAAATACAGTTTGGCCATTTTCGGAGGGCTGAGGGCCGAGGGCTGAGGGCTGAAGATCAAGAGCGCAAGCGCTTTCGTCTTTTCAGCCCTCAGCCCTCAGCCCTCAGCCCCTTCATCCTTCGATCGCGTGGGGCCGCTATGCTAGCGCGTCCTCCGTCATCGAACACCCACCTCAAATGATCGACAGCTGTTTCGTTACCCATCTCGAGTGCAGCATGACTGGCGAGCGCCACGACGCCGGGCAGGTGCACAACCTGTCGCGCGCCGGCAAACCGTTGCTCGTGCGCTACGACCTCGCCGCCGCCGGTCGCGCCCTGCCACGCGAAGCGCTGCGCGATCGCGCGCCGGACTGGTGGCGTTACCGTGAGTTGCTGCCGATGCGGCGTGACGCGAGCATCGTCTCGCTGGGCGAAGTCATGACGCCATTGATCGGCTTGCCGCGCGTCGCGGCGGAGCTTCGCCTCGGCGATGTCATCGTCAAGGATGAAGGCCGGCTGCCAACCGGCTCGTTCAAGGCGCGGGGCTTGGCGCTCGCGGTGACGATGGCGCACGAGTTCGGTGTGCGCGAGATGGCGATACCGACCAACGGCAATGCCGGCGCGGCAATGGCCGCCTACTGCTCGCGCGCCGGAATCGCCAGCTATGCGTTCTGCCCCGACGATACGCCGGACATCAACGTGCGCGAAATCGCCGCCCAGGGCGGGAAAGTATACAAAGTCAACGGCCTGATCGACGATTGCGGCAAGCTCGTCGGCGAAGGCGAGAAGACCCGCGGCTGGTTCAACTGCTCGACCTTGAAGGAGCCGTATCGCATCGAGGGCAAGAAGACGATGGGCCTGGAACTCGCCGAACAACTCGGCTGGCAGTTGCCCGACGCGATTTTCTACCCGACCGGTGGCGGAACGGGCCTGATCGGGATGTGGAAGGCATTCGCCGAGATGGAAGCGCTCGGCTGGATCGGACCGCAGCGGCCGCGCATGTATGCCGTGCAGGCGAGCGGCTGCGCGCCGATCGTGCGCGCGTTCGAACAGGGCGTCGAGCAGGCTGCGCGCTGGGAGAATGCGCGCACGATCGCGTCCGGCATCCGCGTGCCCGGCGCGCTCGGCGACTTCCTGATCCTGCGCGCCGTGCGCGAATCCGGCGGCGCCGCACTCGCGGTCGACGACGAGGCGATCGAAGCGGCGCTCGACGAATGCGGACAGCGCGACGGCTTGCTGCTGTGCCCGGAAGGCGCGGCGACGCTGGCTGGCTTGCGTCTTGCGCATCTGCGCGGACTCGTGCGCTGGGGCGAGCGCGTCGTGCTGTTCAATTGCGCCGACGGGCACAAGTATCCGCTGCGCGAGGCCAACGCGTCGCTCGATCGCACGCAGCCGATCGATTTCATCCAGCTGTAATCCGCAGCGCTACTCCGCCGACAGAAAAAAGATTGAACCACGGAGAACACGGAGAAGAGCGAATGTTGGAATCTGCTCTGCCTGCTTTCTCGGT
>Ga0207648_10002985_pt1 | contig 17880 bp, 22 predicted proteins | sample KBSMisM32_FD_184310 | JGI IMG/M metagenome (GOLD analysis project Ga0207648, IMG submission 184310) | Miscanthus rhizosphere microbial communities from Kellogg Biological Station, Michigan, USA - KBS Miscanthus M3-2 (SPAdes) (version 2) | ecosystem: Host-associated > Plants > Roots >...
CCAGGAGCTCCAAGCATGCCCTCGACTTCCCGCAGGACCGCGCTCGCGACGATCGTCGCCGGCGCGCTCGCGACCGCCGTCGCGCTTCCCGCCGCCGCGCAGACCAAGGCCGGCGAGCCGCTCAAGATCGGCTACGTCTACGTGAGCCCGATCGGCGACGCCGGTTGGACGTTCCAGCACGACACCGGCCGCAAGGAGATGGAGAAGGTGCTCGGCGGCAAGGTCACCACCAAGTACATCGAGAGCGTGCCCGAGGGCGCGGACGCCGAGCGCGTGATCCGCGAGCTCGCGCAGAGCGGCCACCAGTTGATCTTCACGACGTCGTTCGGCTACATGAACCCGACGATCAAGGTCGCCGGGACGTTCCCGAAGACGATGTTCGAGCACGCGACCGGCTACAAGAGCGCCAAGAACGTCGGCACGTACAACGCGCGCTTCTACGAGGGCCGTTACCTCGCGGGCATCGTCGCGGGATACATGACCAAGACCAATACGGCCGGCTACGTCGCCGCGTTCCCGATCCCCGAGGTCGTGATGGGGATCAACGCGTTCGCGCGCGGCATGCGCAGCGTCAACCCGAAGGCCGAGGTCAAGGTCGTCTGGGTCAACTCGTGGTTCGACCCGGGCAAGGAGCGCACCGCGGCCGATACGCTGATCTCGCAGGGCGCCGACGTCGTCACGCACCACACCGACTCGACCGCCGCCGTGCAGGCCGCCGAGGCGAAGGGCGTCTACGCGGTCGCGTACCACAGCGACATGTCGAAGTACGGCCCGAAGGCGCAGCTGACCGCGGTCACGCACAACTGGGGCGCGTACTACACGAAGGTCGCGCAGGCGGCGGTCGACGGCAAGTGGAAGCCCGACAACCTCTGGGGCGGCATCAAGGAAGGCATGATCCGGCTCGCGCCCTACAACCCGGCCGTGCCGACGAACGTGCGGGCCGAGGTCACCAAGGTGGAAACCGCCATCCGCGAAGGCAAGTTCCATCCGTTCACCGGCCCGGTCAAGGACAACGAAGGCAAGGAGCGCATCGCGTCGGGCAAGACGATCGACGACGTGACGCTCAACAAGATGGATTACTACGTCGAGGGCGTGCAAGGGAAGCTGCCGTCGTCGAAGTAAACAGGGGCGACGCTTCGGGCGGCCTCGCGCCGCCCGCGTCGCGTGCCGACGGGGTCCAACGCAAGGGGAGGCGTGATGGATGAGTTCCTGCTAGCGTTCAAGAAGTACGCGGTGTTCGAAGGCCGTTCGCGCCGGCGCGAGTTCTGGTTCTTCTCGCTCTTCTGTTACATCGTCATGGCCGTGCTGTACGTGGTCGACATGATGCTGGGCACCGGCGTGCTATCGACCATCTTCGGGCTCGCCGTGCTCATTCCGTCGCTCGCGGTCGGCGCCCGGCGCCTCCACGACACGGGCCGTTCGGGTTGGTGGCTGCTTCTCTATCTCGTCCCGCTGGTCGGTTTCATTGTCCTGATCGTCTTCTTCGTGATGGACAGCCAGCCGGGCACCAACGAGTACGGTCCCAACCCCAAAGGCGTGGGAGGCGTGGCGACGGCCTAGGATCTCGCGCGGGGCGTGCCGCGCGCCGGCAGGCGCGCGGCATACTTGATCGACCCGTCCCGCCAGGAGCCTGCCGCCGTGACCTCTGCCGATTCCGATTACCTGATCCGCCTCGCGTCGCTGTCGCTGTCGTTCGTCGGTTTCTCGAGCGTCGTCGTCACGCTGCGCGGCGCCCTCGGCGGAGCGCTCTCCGAGCGCCACGTGCGCCTGGTGCGCCTCTACATCGAGGGCGGCTTCCTCGTCACCGCGCTCGCACTGGCACCGACGATGCTCGACCTGCTCGGTGTCACGCCGGCCGTGACATGGCCGCTGTCGAGCGCCATCGCGGCGCTGATCTTCACCTTCGTGCTCGTGACGCAGTTCCGGCGCCGGCGCGCGATCGAGCCGGGACCGTTTCCGCTCTGGGTCATCGTGGTCTACGGCATCTCGGTCGTCGCCGTGCTGCGGCTGTGGCTCAACGTCGTCGGCTGGCCGCAGCCGTCCGGCGTCGGCGCGTATGCCGTGGTGCTCACCTGGGCGCTCGGCCTGTTCGGATTCATCTTCGTGCGCACGATCGAACTGTTCCTGCATCGTGCGCCGCAGGCTTGAAGCGGCTGCTCCGCGCCCATGTCCTCTCGCGCGCTGACGGTCGCGGCGCTCAAGCGCTACTGCCGTGCGCTCCCGGGCGCGACCGAAAGCGACTACGGCCCGCCCGACAACTGGCTCGTCTACGCGGTCAAGGGACGCAAGTTCGCGTACTTCAAGACCAGCGAACCGGAGCGCTGGCGTTTCAGCCTGCGCGTCACGCCCGAGCGCTTCGTCGAGCTCACCGACGTTCCCGGCGTCAAGCCCGCCCGCTGGCGCGGGCGCTGGGGCTGGATCACGATCGTCGACGTCGCGGGCTTCCCGGGCGACTACCTGATGACGCTGGTGGCGGCGTCGCACGAGCGGGCGCGCCAATGAGCCTCAGGACGTACCACGGGAGCTGCCACTGCGGCGCGGTCCGCTTCGAAGCGGATCTCGATCTCACGCAGCCGACCTATCGATGCAACTGCTCGATCTGCCGCCGCACGCGCTTCTGGCCCGCCGTCGCGCGCGAAGACGGGTTCCGATTGCTGTCGGGCCGGGAGACGCTCACCCAATACCTGTTCAACAAGCGTCGCAACGAGCACTGGTTCTGTCGCGTGTGCGGCGTGCGGGCGTTCGGCATCGGCAACGACACGCCGATCGGCCGCATGATCGGCGTGAACCTCGGCTGCCTGACGGACGTCACCGAGCAGGAGCTCGCGGACCTGTCGATCACCTACGTCGACGGCATGAACGATCGCCTCGAGGCGCCTGCGTTCGTATCGCATCTTTGAATCGCCAGCGGAGGATCGGGCCATGAAGCGCGTCACCGGCATCGGCGGGATCTTTTTCAAGGCGCGCGACCCGGCCGCGCTGCGCGAGTGGTACCGGCGCCATCTCGGCGTCGACGTGCAGGAATGGGGTGGTGCCGCGTTCAGCTGGGTCGGCGACGACGGCCAGCCCGCCGGCGGCACGACGATCTGGTCGATCGGCGAGGCAAGCGGCGACACGTTTGCACCGAGCACGTCGACGTTCATGATCAACTACCGCGTCGCCGACGTGCGCGCGCTCGTCGACGTGCTCCGCGCCGAGGGCTGCGACGTGATGGACAAGGTCGACGATTCCGAATACGGGATCTTCGCGTGGGTGATGGATCCGGAAGGCAACAAGGTGGAGCTCTGGCAGCCGCCGCCGGGCCAATAACGGAGGACGCCGATGGACGCCTGGCTGAACGCGCTGCTCGCCCCCGAGCTCCCGCTGCCGTGGTGGCTCGCGCTCGCGCTATGGGTCGTGCTCTTCGCGCTGACCCACGTCGTCACCGCCCGGTCGCGCGCGGTGCTGCGCTTGCAATCCCGCGTCGTCATCGACCGTCCCGAGGTGCTCTATCGCGAGCAGCGGCCGGGGCCGATGGCGCTCGCCTTCGCGCTGCTCACGGCCTTCCTGCTCGCCGGCTACCCGATGGGCGAGCCCTTCACGAGCCTCGTCGTCGGCGGGCTGCTCGGCACGATCGCGATGCTGCTCGGGATCGCCGTGCACAGTCTCCAATTCGCCGCGAGCCTCGCGAAGGCCGGCGACGTCCAGGGATCGATCACGTTGTCGCCCGCGTTCGTGCTCACGAACGTCGGCCACGACATGCTGGGATGCGCGGCGGCGTGCCTGGCACTGGGCATCGCGCTGGCCTACGTGCCGCTTTTCGGCGCCGCGCTGATCCTCGGCGGGATCGGGATGTCGCACGTCGATCGCGCGCGCAAGCTGCCGGCGTGACGCGCCGCGACGTCGACCTGCGGCGCACGTGGCTGTTCGGCCCCGGCGCGGGCGAAGCGGCGCATGCGGCGATGCGGACGTGCGGCGCCGATGTCCTGATCGTCGATCTCGAGGATTTCACGCCCGCGGCACGCCGGCGCCAGGCGCGAGACGGCCTCGACGCACTGCTTGCGTCCTGGAGAGCATCGGGCAGCGTCACCGCCGTGCGCATCAACGCCCTCGACGGCGATGGCCCTGACGATCTCGCCGCGGCGATGCCGGCCCGGCCCGACGTCATCGCCTATCCGATGGCGTCGAGCGGCGCGCAGATGCGCGCGCTCGACGATGCGATCGCCCGCCACGAGCGCTCGCTGGGACTCGCTGCGGGAACGACCGAAATCCTGCCGGTGTGCGAGACGGCGCTCGGCGTGGCCGACGTCCGCGCGATCGCGGCGGGGAGTTCGCGCATTCTCGCGGCGCTCCTCGGCGCCGAGGACCTCGCGGCGGACCTTTGCGCCGAGCGGCATCCCGACGCGATCGAGCTCGAGCATGCGCGCCGGCGCTTCGTGCTGGACTGCCGCGCCGCCGGTATCGAGCCGATCGACGCGCCGTACACGTTCAGCGATGTCGACGGCGCGGTGCGCGAGGCGCGCCACGCGCGCCGCCTCGGCTACCGATGCAAGTCGCTCGTGCGACCCGAGCACGCCGCGGCGCTCAACGCTGCAATGACGCCGCAGGACGACGAGATCGACCGTGCGCGCGCGATGGTCGACGCGTTCGAAAACGCCCGCGCGCGCGGCGAGGACCGCGCGCTCGTGGACGGCCTCTGGGTCGAGGTGCCGACCTGGCGAAACGCGCAGCGCCTGCTGGAGCGGGCGCTGCGCTTGAAGCGTCAGTAGCGGTACTTCACGACTGCCGGCTCGCGGTAGACCACGACCGGCTCCTGCACGGTCACGGCCGCGGGCGCGACCTCGACGGTCGTCGAGGCGGAGGCGAGACGGCTGTCGTAGTGGTAGTAGCCGGGCCCCATCTCCAGGCGCGTCGCGCAACCCGCGCTCAGGGCGCTCACGGCCAGCAGTGCCAGCGCAACCTTGATCGGAACGAGTTTCATCGCAAGGCCCTCCTGTAGGGTCGTTCAGGATAGGCAGCCCGCACGCCTCCCCGGTTCCGCCGAATTCGCGGGAGCTCCTCTCCAAGGCGTGTAGGACCCTGCGACAGCCTCCGCTGTCATAATGGCCGACGCCCGATTCCCCCGCCGCCGTGGCCCGCCCGTTTCCCACCTCCCTGGCCGTCTCACTGGCCGCGCTCGCCGTGGCGCTCGCGTTGCGGTGGCTCCTCGACCCCATGCTCGGCGAGACCATGCCGCTGGTCACGCTGTACGGCGCGGTCGCGATCGCCGCATGGGCCGGCGGTTGGCGGCACGCCGTGGTCGTCGCGCTGCTGGGCTACGCGACGTGCAACCTGCTGTTCATCGCGCCGCGCGGCGTGCTGTCGATCGGCAACCAAATCGAGTTCGTCGGTTTCGTCGCCTACCTGTTCACGTGCGCGCTGATCGTCGCCATCGGCGAGGCGATGCGCGGCGCGCGATCGCGCGCCGGCGCGCAAGGCGAGCTGTTGCGTGTCACGCTGGCGAGCATCGGCGACGCGGTCATCACGACCGACGTCGAGGCCCGCGTCACCTACCTCAACGCGATCGCCGAGCAGCTGACCGGATGGACCAGCGCCGGCGCGCGCGGCCGTCCGCTCGACGAGGTGTTCAGGATCGTGGGCGAGCGCGACCACCTGCCCGCCGACAATCCGGCGAAGCGCGCGCTGCGCGAAGGCGCGGCTGTCGGCCTCGCCAACCACACGATCCTGATCGCGCGCGACGGCAGCGAGCACGCGATCGACGATAGCGCCGCCCCGATCAAGGACGAGCAAGGCGTCGTCTCGGGATGCGTGCTCGTGTTCCGCGACGTCTCGGAGCGGCGGAGCGTCGAGCACGACGAAGCGGGGCGGCTGCTCGCCGCGCGCCAGCTTGCGTCGATCGTCGAATCGTCCGACGACGCGATCATCCGCAAATCGCTCGACGGCACGATCCAGAGCTGGAACGCGGCCGCCGAGCGGCTGTTCGGCTACACCGCCGAGCAGGCGGTCGGCCGCCATATCTCGATGGTGATCCCGGCCGACCGCCTCGGCGAGGAGGACCAGATCATCGCGAGCATCCGCGCCGGGCGGCGCGTCGACCATTTCGAGACCGTGCGCGTGCGGGGCGACGGCCAGCCGATCGTCGTGTCGCTGACGATCTCGCCGATCCTCGACGAAAGGGGCGATGTCGTCGGCGCGTCGAAGATCGTGCGCGACGTCACGCGCCAGCGCCAGGCCGAGGAGCGCGAGCGCAAGCTCCTCGCCGACGCGGTCTCGGCGAACGCGAAGTTCCGCGCGTTCTTCGAGCAGGGCGCGCTGTTCGCCGGCATCATGGATGTCGACGGCACGTTGCTCGACGCGAACCGGCTCTCGTGGGAAGGCTGCGGTTTCAAGCGCGAGGAAGCCGTCGGCCGGAAGTTCTGGGACGGGCCGTGGTGGAGCCCGTCGCCGCCGCTGGTCGAGCGCATTCGCGTCGCCTCCGAGCGCGCCGCGGCCGGCGAACCGTTCCGCGCGGAAGTGCCTTACTTCGTCGGCGACGGCAGCCAGCGGATCGCGGACATGTCGATCCAGCCGATCGGCGACGGCGCGGGAAGGATCCTTTACCTCGCGTACACGGGGAGCGACATCACCGAGCGCAAGCGCCTCGAGGTCGACCTGCGCAAGCTCGCGAGCGATCTTGTCGACGCGGACCGCCGCAAGGACGAATTCCTCGCGACGCTCGCGCACGAGCTGCGCAACCCGCTCGCGCCGCTCGCCAACATGATCGAGGTCGTCCGGCGCTCGGGAGGCGACCGCGTGGCGCTCGGCAACGCCGTCGACATGATGGGCCGGCAGACGGCCCAGCTCGTGCGGCTGGTCGACGACCTGCTCGACCTGAGCCGCATCACGCACAACCGCCTCGAGCTTCGCACGCAGCGCGTCGACCTCGCGTCGGTGATCCGCCAGGCGGTGCAGTCTTCGCAGCCGTTCGTCGACGCCGCGCGCCACACCCTGCGCGTCACGCTGCCCGACGCGCCCGTCCCGGTCGTCGCCGATCCGGTGCGCCTCACGCAGGTGTTCGGCAACCTGATCAACAACAGCTGCAAGTACACGCCCGCCGGCGGCACGGTCGACGTGACGATGGCGCGCGTCGGCGACGAAGCCACGGTCAGCGTGCGCGACACGGGGATCGGCATCCCTCCCGACAAGCTCGAGACGATCTTCGAGATGTTTTCGCAGGTCGACGCGTCGCTCGAGCGCGCGCAGGGCGGCCTCGGCATCGGGCTCACGCTGGTGAAGCGCCTCGTGCACATGCACGGAGGCAGCGTGGTCGCCACGAGCGGCGGCGCCGGGCGCGGCAGCGAGTTCGTCGTGCGCCTTCCGGTCGCGGCGACCGTGCACGAGAGCGCGACGGCGCCCGCACCGCCACGGGCCCGCCCGGCGGCGCGCAAGCACCACGTGCTGATCGTCGACGACAACCGCGACGCGGCGTCGTCGCTCGCGATCCTGCTGGAGCTCGACGGCCACCGCACGATCGTCGCGCACGACGGGCCCGCGGCGCTCGAGGCCGCCGAGCAGCATCGTCCCGATGTCGTGCTGCTCGACATCGGGCTGCCCGGCATGAACGGGTACGAGGTCGGGCGGCACATCCGCCGGCAACCGTGGGGACGCGCGATCACGCTCATCGCGCTCACCGGCTGGGGCCAGGCCGAGGACCGGCGACGCTCGCACGAGGCCGGCTTCGACGCCCACCTCGTCAAGCCGGTCGACCCTCCCGCGCTGATCTCGCTCCTCGACGAGCCTCGTGCGAAGATGAGCGCCGACTGACGACCCCGCGACCGCCACCATGCCAAAAGCCTACTGGATCTCCGCGTACCGCACCGTGAAGGACCCCGACAAGCTGGCGGCGTACGCGAAGCTCGCGGGCCCGGCGCTGACGTCCGCCGGCGGCCGCATCCTCGTCCGCGGGACGCCCGTCCACGTCTACGAGGGCGGGAAGATGCAACGCACGGTCGTCTGGGAATTCGACAGCGTCGCGCAAGCGCTCGCCGCGCACGACAGCCCCGCGTACCGCGAGGCGCTGCGCGTGCTCGGCGACGCGGTCGAGCGCGACATGCGCATCGTCGAGGGCGTCGCGTAACCGCCTCGCCGATCGTGGCCTTGCCGTTGCCATCGACGCCATGACGACGCGAGGATTCACCGTCTCGCATGCCGACGAGGCGACGTTCACGCGCGGGCTCCGCTCGTTCTTCGAGTACCGCGACCTCGGCATTCGCGAGGCCACCGACGGGCGCGCGGTCGCGCACGTGATCCGCGCCGCCGCCGGCAAGGCGTTCTCGAGCCAGCCGCACCTGCACGACACGGCGTTCCAGCTCGTCTACGTGCTCAAGGGCTGGATCGAGTTCGACTACGAGGGGCAGGGACGCGTGCGCCTCGAGGCCGGCTCGTGCGTGTACCAGCCGCCCGGCATTCGTCATCGCGAGGTCGGCCACAGCGAGGACGTCGAGATGCTCGAGGTCGTCTTCCCGGCGGATTTCGCGACGCGCGAGGTCGACGCGGTCGACCCGACGGCCCCAACCCACCGCGAATGAACGAGCCCCGCATCCGCTTCGACGACGGCGCGGCGTACGAGCGAATGATGGGCGCGTGGAGCCGGATCGCCGGTGCCGCGTTCCTCGACTGGCTCGCGCCGCGCGCGGGCCAGCGCTGGGTCGACGTCGGCTGCGGCAACGGCGCGTTCACCGAGCTCATCGTCGAGCGCTGCGCGCCGGCCTCCGTCGACGGCGTCGATCCGTCGGACGCCCAGCTCGCGTACGCGCGCACGCGGAAGGCCGGGGCGGTGGCGCGCTTCCGCGCCGGCGACGCGATGGCGCTTCCGTACGGCGACGACACGTTCGACGTCGCGTCGATGGCGCTCGTGCTGTTCTTCGTGCCCGACCCGGCGAAGGGCGTCGCCGAGATGGCGCGCGTCGTCGCGCCCGGCGGCCTGGTGAGCGCGTATTCGTGGGACATGCTCGGCGGCGGATTTCCGCTGCACGCGATGCAGGCGGAGATGCGCGCGCTCGGCGCGTCGCCGCCCCGCCCGCCCAGCCTCGAGGCGTCGCGCAGCGAGGCGATGCACGCGTTGTGGACCGACGCCGGACTGACCGACGTCGCGGTCACGTCGATCGAAGCCGTGCGCACGTTCGACGATTTCGACGACTGGTGGACGACCAGCCGACATTCACCGAGCACCGCGGCGACGCTCGCGGCGATGGCGCCCGGCGACGTCGAGCGGCTGCGCGCGCGCATGCAGGCGAGCATGCCCGCGGCACCGAACGGCACGATCGCCGCCACGGCCCGCGCGAACGCGATCCGCGGCCGCGTGCCACGCTGACCGTCGGCGCGTTTCCGTGCGGCTCGTCGTGCGCATCGTCATCGCCGTCGCCGTCGGCACGGTCGTGGCATTCGTGCTGGTCGGCGTGATCGAGGCGATCGGCGAGGTCGTGTATCCGCCGCCCGAGGTCGTCGACCTCGGCTCGCCCGACCAGCTGGCGACCAACATGCAGCGCCTGCCCGGCGGCGCGCTCGCGTTCGTGCTCGCCGCGTGGATCGTCGCGACGTTCCTCGGCGGCCTGGTCGCCGCGTGGATCGCGCGCTCGCGCACCGCGCTCGCGGCCGCGATCGTCGGCGCGCTGGTGCTCGCCGCGTCGATCACGAACTTCGTGCTGATCCCGCACCCCGCGTGGATGATCGCGGCCGGCGTCGCCGGCATCACGATCGCGGCGTACCTCGCGGGCAGGCTCATGCGCGTCGCGACCTAAAGCAAGGAGACGACCATGCTCGTCAACAAATCCGCCGGCCGCCAGTGGAAGGCGACCGACTATCCCGGGATCGATCGCAGCCTGTTCCGCAACAACGAAACGGGAGGCCGCTCGTCGGTCGTGCGGCTGGCGCGCGGCTCACGATTCCCGCGGCATCGTCACGAGGGGACCGAGGAGGTCGTCGTGCTCGCGGGGACGGTGCGCATCGGCGGCGAGGAGCTCGCCGCGGGCGACTACCTCTACACGACGCCCGGCGAGGAACACGACGTCTTCGCCGTGACCGACGCCACCATCTTCGTGTCGTCGCAGCGCGCGACGCCGCTCGTCGAGTGACGCCGCCCGGCGTGTCGCTGCCGGGCGGCGCTGCGTCGAGTCTTCAGTTCGTCGCGAAGCAGTAGAACAGGCCCGCGCCGCCGGTGCTGCGCAAGCCCGCGGTGTCGCAGCCCCGGGACGGATGCGACGAGTTCCACGACTTGGCCCATGTGTTGTCGACCGGGCCGGCGAGGTCGTGGTGCCCGAGCATCGCCGAGCCTTCGGTGCCGCCCTTGGTCCAGTTGCCGCACGTCATGTCGGCGAAGGGCGCGCCCGCGAACGCGGTTCCGTCGGGCCGGGAGCCGGTCAGCATGTCGTGGTTGTTCGGCTGGTCGGCGCGACCGTTCACCGAGTTGCCCTTCTCGTCGATCGCGGTCGCCTGGGTGAGTTTGCTGCCCGGCGAGTGCAGGTCGGCCACGTCCTGCGCAATCACGACGCCCTTGGCGTTGCGCCACGGCCCCGCACCGATGCGGTCCCGCGCGTTGGTGAAACCGGGGTCGTTGAGCGCGGCAGCCTGGGTGCTCAGGTAGGCGTGCCACGTCCGGTTGCCCGCGCCGGCGGCGGCCGCCAGCTTCTGGCAATGCGCGTCGGCGCCGGCGATCCCGCCGAGGTTGGCGCCGTTGCCGGGACCGGCGCTCGTCACGAAGAACGTCATGCCCGCCGGCCCCGGCGGCGCCGTGGCGCAACTCGCCAGCAATGCCAACCCGGCCACCGCTACCGCTATGCTTCGCATCCTGGATTGCATTATTTTTTCCTCCTCAAAGGTTCGTGGGCGGTCGGCACGCGCGCACGGGACATTCTTGGGGTAACCCCCCGCTCGCGTCAACGGCCGGCGCACCCTTTCTATTCCGCCCGATGATCATCCGCCAGGACGACCTCAAAGGTTCCAAGATCCGCGCGCTGCTCGAGGAGCACCTCGCGGAAATGCGCAGGCAGTCGCCGGCGTGCAGCGTGCATGCGCTCGACCTCGAGCGCCTCCGTCGCCCGGAGATTACGTTCTGGACCGCCTGGGATGAAGCTGCCCTCGCGGGCTGCGGCGCGCTCAAGGCGCTCGACGGGCGGCACGGCGAGATCAAGTCGATGCGCACGGCGTCCACGCACCGGCGCCGCGGCGTCGCGCGCCAGATGCTGCTGCACATCGTCGCCGAGGCCCGCCGGCGCGGCTACGCGCGCCTGAGCCTCGAGACCGGCTCGATGGACGCGTTCGTCCCGGCGCGCACCCTCTACGCGCGGCACGGGTTCACGACCTGCCCGCCGTTCGCCGATTACGTCGAGGACCCGAACAGCGTCTTCATGACGCGGATGCTGACGTGAATTCCTTGCCGACGATCCGCAGCGCACGCGACGCCGACCGCGCCGCGATGCTGGCGATCGTCAACGACGCCGCGCAGGCGTACCGCGGCGTGATCCCGGCGGATCGCTGGCACGAGCCGTACATGAGCGCGGACGAGCTCGCGCGCGAGATCGCCGACGGCGTCGACTTCCGCGTCGCCGAGCTCGACGGGCGCCTCGCCGGCGTGATGGGCATCCAGGACCGCGGCGACGTCGCGCTCGTGCGACATGCGTACGTGTCGAGCGCGGTCCAGCAGCGCGGCATTGGCAGCGCCCTGCTGCGCGACCTGCTCGCGCAGTCCGCGAAACCCGTGCTGATCGGCACGTGGGCCGCGGCATCGTGGGCGATCGCGTTCTACGAGCGCCACGGGTTCGTCGTGGTTCCGGTCGATGTGAAGGAGCGGTTGCTGCATACGTACTGGTCGATCCCGGCGCGTCAGGTCGAGACCTCGGTCGTGCTCGCCGACGCGCGCTGGATCGCGCGCCATCCCGCGACCGGATGATGCGCCTCGACCTGTTCGGCGCGCCGGCGCTCGTCGCGGACGGCGAAACGCACGCGCTTCCGCTCGAGCGGCGTCATCAGCTGGTCGCGTTCCTCGCGCTCAAGCGGACGTGGGTCGCGCGCGCCGAGATCGCCGCGCTGCTGTGGCCCGACCAGACGGACAAGCTCGCGTCGACCAACCTGCGCAAGGCGCTGTTCCGACTCCAGTCGTCCGAGCGGCTGCCGCGCATCGACGCCGACGGGGGCGCGCTGCGCCTGGCCGTCGACACCGACGTCGCCACGTTCGAGCAGTCGGTGCGCGACGATCGCCTCGCCGACGCCGTGGCGCTGCGGCGCGGCGAATTGCTGGCCGGTTACGACGACGACACGAGCGAGGCGTGGTCGGGTTGGCTCCGGTACGAGCGCGACCGCCTGCGCGATGCATGGCGCGGCGCCGCGCTCAAGTGCCTCGACACGGGCCTGGACGCGGACCAGGGCATCGCGCTGTCCGCGACGCTGCTCGACATCGACCCGCTCGACGAGGCGGCACTGCGGCTGCACCTCGGCTGGCTGGCGAAGGGCGGACAGGCCGCACGTGCGCGCGCCGCCTACCGCGACTTCGTGCGCCGGCTCGACGTCGAGCTCGGCATCGCGCCGGGCGCAGAGCTTCGCGCGCTGCACGACGCGCTCGGCGTGGCGCGCGCGACCGAGCGCACCCCTGCCCTTCCCGCCGACGACGGATTCGTCGGGCGCTCGGCCGAGCGCAAGCGCCTCGCGGGGTATGTCGCGCGCGACGATTGCCGGCTCGTGACGCTCGTCGGCCCCGGCGGCGTCGGCAAGACGCGGCTCGCGCGGCGCGTGCTCGACGATCACGCGTCGTACGGCGACGGCGTCGCGTTCGTCCCGCTCGACGACCTGACGTCGTCGGCCGAGCTCGGCACGCGGCTCGCGCGCGAGCTCGGCGTCCGCCTCGCGGGCAGCGGGGATCCGCTCGACCAGGTCATCGCCCACCTATGCGAGCGAGCGATGCTGCTCGCGCTCGACAACTTCGAGCAGCTTGCCGGCGATGCGGCGACACTCCAGCGCATCCTCGACGCTTGTCCGCGCGTGAAGCTCGTCGTGACCTCGCGCGTGCGCCTCGCGCTGCCCGGCGAGTGGTTGTTGCCGCTCTCGGGCCTGCCGTGGCCCGACGCCGAGGACGTCGACCGCTTCGAGGCGTTCGACGCGGTGCGCTTGTTCGTGCGGGCCGCGCAACGCGTCGAGCCAGCGCTCGTGCCGGCGACCGAGGCCGCCGCGATCCTCGACATCTGCCGCCGCGTCGAGGGACTGCCGCTCGCGCTCGAGCTCGCCGCGTCGTGGACGCGCGTCCTCTCGTGCGAGGCGATCGCCCACGAGCTGCGCGAAGGGACCGAGCTCCTGCACGCGGTCGACGCGTCGCGTCCCGCGCGGCAGGCGAGCATCGAGGTGGTCTTCGACCAGTCGTGGAAGCACCTCGGCACGGTCGAGCGCGAGGTGCTCGCGCGGCTGTCGGTGTTCCGCGGCGGTTTCGCGCCCGACGCGGCGCGCGCGGTGTGCGGCGCGCCGTTGCCGGTGCTCGGCGCGCTCGCCGACAAGTCGCTGGTGCGCAAGGACGGCGCGCGGCTGCACCTGCATCCGCTGGTCCAGCAACTCGCTGCCCGGCGCCTCGGCGACGGCGAGGCGCACGCTGCTGCCGCACGCGCCCACGCCGAGCACTACCTGCGCATGGTTGCGCGCTCCGGAAGCACGATCGCCGACGGCGACCGGGACGCGCTCCTCGCCGTCGAAGCCGAATTCGAGAACGTGCGCGCTGCGTGGCGCTTCGTCGTGGCGTCCGGCCTCGGCGACCTCGCGGCACGGTGCGCCGTGCCGTTGCTCAGCTTCTGCGACCTGCGCGGCCGGCTCGAGGACGGCCTCGCATTGATGCGCCAAGCGGCGGCGTCGTCCGCCGCGGCCACGGATACGTCGCTGCGTGTGCTCGCGGAGGCATGCGCGTCGCACCTCGAGTACCGGCTCGACCGCTATCCGCAGGCGCTCGCCGTGGCCGAGGCCGCGTTCGCCGCCGCGGATCCCGAGCGCGATGGCGAAGCGCGCGTCCAGGCGCTCAAGACCCTCGCGGCATGCGCGTTCCGCCTCGGACGCCTCGACGACGCGCGCCGTCACTACCAGACGGCGCTCGACGCGCGTCCCGCGAGCGTCCATCCGAACCACGCCGCGGCGATGCTCGACAACCTCGCGTTGATCGAGCACGCGCTGGGTCACGACGACGAAGCGCTCGACCTGTCGCGCCGCTCGCTCGCGATCCACCGCCAGCTCGGCGATGCCGCCGGCGTCGCGCTGTGCCTCAATAACCTCGCGTCGATGTACATGGACCTGCGGGATTTCGTGCAGGCCGGCGCGTGCCTGCGCGAAGGGCTCGCGATCGCGGAGCGCCAGGGGCTGACCGCCACGCGGACGCTCGTGCTCATCAACCTCGCTCAGGTCGCGGTCGAGGTCGAGGACGACGACGCGGCCGGCGCTGCAGCCGACCGCGCGCGCGAAGCGGCCGACGCGAGCCGCAACCGCGTCATGGCGTGCTGGGTCCACATGATCGCGACCCGGCTGGGGGTCCGTCGCGGGGATCTCGGACGCGCGCGCGCCGAGCTCGTCGCCGCGCTGGACATCGCGCGCACGATCCAGCGACCGATCCTGCAGCGCTCGGCGATCGTCACGTTCGCCGAATTGCTCGCGGGCCAGGGCGAGACCCGCGCAGCGCGGCGCGTGATGACGTTCGTCGCCGCGCACCCCACGACCACCAACGCGGAGCGCACCGACATCGAGGTCAAGCTCGCCAGGCTGCCTGGCGGGCACGGGAGCGACCCCCCGTGGCCGGGCTTGACCGTCGACGCGCTGGTCGAGCGGATCGCCGGCGAGGCACCCGAGGCGCACGCCGGGCTGGTGGCGCTGCTGCGCGTACCCGCGTAGGGCGTTCCCGCGAGGGGGAACGCCGGAGGAACGGCCTCGCGCGCATCGTGCGCGGGTCGAACGAAGATCCGCCGGAGCCTTCATGTACGCCGCCGTCCTCGACCCCCTCCCCTCACGCCCCATCACGCTGCGGCCGGTCACCGACCGCTACGCCAAGGTCGTCGAGGCGTCGAAGCGCATCCGCTGGGACCTCGACCGCGACGTCTTCCGCGGCCGCGCGCTCGACTTGCAGCGCGGATTCATGCCCGACGGCCTCTCGAAGGTCGGCGAGCTCGCGTTCCTCAAGCCCGCCGAGGCGAGATTCTTCTCGCAGGTCCAGGGGCGCACCTACGCGAACCTTTTCGCGTCATTCGAGCGCTGCATCGGCGCGGGCACGCTCGCGCTCTCGCGCGACTACTGGCTGGGCGACCAGGTGGCGCTCGAAGCGCTGGTTCGCTTCACCGACGAGGAGCTCAAGCACCAGGCGATGTTCCGCCGCCTGGAGGCGATGGCGGCGAAAGGCATGCCGTCGGGGTATGAATTCCTGGTGCAGCCCGACGAGATCGCGGCGGCCGTGCTCGCGAAGTCCCCCTGGGCCGTGCTCGCGCTCACGCTCGACGTCGAGGTCGTCGTGCAGGCGCACTACCGCGCGAGCATCGAGTCCGACACGCAGCTCTCGGAGCTGTGGAAGGACGTGTTCCTGCACCACTGGAAGGAGGAGTCGCAGCACACGATCCTCGACGAGATCGAGTGGCGGCGCGAGCACGCGCGCTGCGACGAGGCGACGCGCGCACGCGGCGTCGACGACCTGATCGCGCTGTTCGGCGACGTGGACGCATTGCTGCAAGCGCAGTCGCGTGCCGACGCGGACTATTTCATTCGTCACGCGGGCCGCATGTACCTGAGCGCCGAGGAGGCGGACATCCGCGACGTCATGCTCAAGGCCTACCGCTGGCAGCACATCGTCGCCGGCGTGCAGGAGCCGCGTTATCTCGAGGTCCTGCGCGCGCTCACGACCCCGGCGCAGATGGAGCGCATCGCCCGCGCGCTCGAGCCGATCCTCGCTCACGCGGCGTGTTGAGGCGTGCGACGCGCCGCGGAGGCCGTCGGGCCTCCGCGGCGCGTTGGATTCACCAGCCGATATCGGTGAACAGATTGCGCGTCAGGTCGTCCGGATTGCGAACCCGGCTGACGAGGTCGCTGTTGATGTTCGGCTCCATCAGGAGGTTCGGCGTCGCCGTCGTGTCCCAATGCGACACCGACGAGCCCTGGGCGAACGCCGACGGCGTGTAGAGCCGCGGGAAGTTCGCCACCGTCCCCGCGCGCGTCGTCGAGTCGAGCCCGATCGACACGAACACGGACGGCAACGCCCCGCGAAGCGCGGTGCCGAGCGCTTGCGTGATGCCGACCGACGGAATCGTGATCGTCGGGTCGGCGCCGCCCATCGCCGGCAGCCCCGAGGTGTTGTTGGCGACGATCGCGGCGATCGCGCCGGCATTCTGCGCGTTCTTGACCTTCACCGTGAACGTGCAGGTGCCGCGGTCGACCAGCACGATCGCGCCGGCGATGCCCGGGCCGGACAGCGGCTCGCAGCCGTCGATCGGACTGACGCCGCCGGCGTCGGTCGGCGCGACCATCGGACCGGCGACGTCATGGCCGTTACGCAGCGGCGGTCCGAACGCGGCCGCCTGCGCGTCGTGCGCGCCCAGCGCCGACGGCGCGACGACGTCGACCTGCGTGCGGAAGTCGAGCACGCTCGGCACGACGTTCGAGCCGTGCTGGCCCGCCCACACGAGGTTGAGCGTGTTGCGCGCCGACGCTGCACGCTCGGCGTCGGTCATCTCGATCCAGCGCTTGCCGGTCGACGTGTCGAGCATGAACTGCTCCCAGACCGACGGAAGGCCGTCGACGCGCGCGCCGGAGCTCGCGACCGTCGGCTGGACCGAGAAGCCCAGGCCGTGCGCGAGCTCGTGCAGCACCACCGCGAGGAAGTCGATCTGGTTCGGCGCCTCGTTGTTGTCGAGCCCGAGGTACCAGGGACTCGCGGGGAGGCATCCGGGGGTCCCGAGATCGGGATTGAAGATCGCGAAGATCTCGAACGGGAACGTCGGGTCGTCGACGATGTCCTGGTGGGTGATCTTCTCGGCGAGCGCCACCGGGTACCAGGTGTCCGGCGGAAGCGGCTTGCCTCCCGGCGCCGCGGGGACGTCGGCGTACGAGAACGCCGACGCGGCCCCGCCCAGCGTCGCGCTGGTCGCGTTGCAGAACATCGTGTTGTCGAAGAAGGCAAACACGTGGATCGTCTGCTCGCTCTTGAGCGACTTGCCCCAGATCTCTGCGGCGCGCAGGAACACGTTGATGCGCTGCTCGCCGAGCGTCGTGCCGGCGTTGCCGCCGACCGGCGCGGCGGGCGTCGGGTCGTTGAAGCCTTCGTTCGGGAAATCGGCGTTCACGATGACGAACTGGGCGGCGTGCGCCTGCCAGGACATGAACAGCGCGGCGAACAGCGCGCGAGCGAGGTCAATGCGCATGGCGGACCTCCTTGCGTGCGTCGTCGGCGTGGCGCACGACGGGCTTGCCGTCGGCGCCCTGCTCGGCCACCAGCAGCGAGATGTGCGACGCGTCGGTGCGCACGCCGATGCCGCCGGCGCGCGAGCGGAAGGTCGTCGGCGTGCCGGACGTCGGCGGAAGCGCCATCGCTTCGATCTCGGCGGGCGTTGGCGCGCGCATCGCGCCTTCGGCCGCGTCGTACACCGCGATCTGCGCGGACAGCGATCGGCGCAGCGCAAGCGTGCGGTCGGGCGAAAGCTTTGCCGCGACCGCCGTGCGCGCCGCAGGTGTCGAGGTGCCGCCAGCCGGCTCGGCCGCGGGCGACGCAAAAGGGATCGCCGCGAGTGCGGCGATCATGACGGTGGACTTCATCGGTACCCCCAGGGATGGCAAAGTGGCACGAGAGGAATCGGCGCGACCGCGGGATGCGCGGCCGGCCACGGTGTCGCGAGTTCGGCAATTGCCATCGTTGCGACCTGGACTTGT
>Ga0207648_10002988_pt1 | contig 17868 bp, 16 predicted proteins | sample KBSMisM32_FD_184310 | JGI IMG/M metagenome (GOLD analysis project Ga0207648, IMG submission 184310) | Miscanthus rhizosphere microbial communities from Kellogg Biological Station, Michigan, USA - KBS Miscanthus M3-2 (SPAdes) (version 2) | ecosystem: Host-associated > Plants > Roots >...
CGCCGCGACGGCGCCGCTCGCCTGGCTGATTACGATAGTTTCATGGCGCAGCGTGTTCGTAACGGTCGGCATCCTGTCGCTGCTGCTGGCGCTGGCCATGTGGCTGTTCGTGCGTGAGACGCCCGCTGCGCGCAGCACCGGCGCCGTTTCCGTCGACTGGCGGCGCGCGCTCGCGCAAGTCGCGGCGAATCCGGCCACGTGGCCGCCGTTCTGGGTCAACGTCGGCATCTCCGGCACATACATGACATTCATCGGCTTGTGGGCCGCGCCTTTTCTGGTTCATGTGCACGGCCTGACGCCGGTCGCCGCCGGACGCTGCACGGCATTGACGCTCATCGCGTTTGCCCTCTGCGCGCCGCTCGTGGGCTGGCTATCCGACCGGCTCGGCGTGCGCCGCCCGCTCGTGATTGCATTTGCAGTGGCGTTCAGCGCGACCGGCATGCTGTGGATCATGCTACCACCGCCCAGCGCGAATGCCGCCGTGCTCGCCGCATTGCTCACCGGTCTCGCGGTGCCGGGTTTCACGCTGACGTGGGCGATCGCCAAGGAAGTCAACCCGCCGCAGTCAGCCGGCATGGCGATCGCGATCGCAAATATCGGCGGCTTCGTGGCGTCCGGCGTGCTGCAGCCGCTGGTCGGATGGGTGGTGGACAGCGGCGCCGGCGTGGTAGCGGGCGGCAGCGCGGATGCGTACCGGCTCGGCATCGGCGTGCTCGTGGCATGGTCGCTCATCGGGATAGTCGCCGCGTGCCGTATTACCGAGACGCGTTGCCGCAACGTGTGGCGCGTGCCGTCAACCTGACAGCCGGGCGCGCACCCTATGCGATAATCCTGCTCCACTATTGCGCGCGAGCGCGCGGCCACTCTCACAGGGTCTGCAATGAAACCGAAAATTCTGGTCACGCGTGAAGTCTTCGATGAAACGCTCGCTTACCTTGCCGAGCATTGCGAAGTCGAGTCCAACCAGGCCGACCAGCCCTTCGATCCCGCGACGCTGGCGCAGCGCATGGATGACAAGGACGGCGTCGTGTGCTGCCTGACGGACCGCATCGATGAAGCGCTGCTCGCGAAAAGTCCCCGCCTGAAAGTCGTGGCCAACATTGCGGTCGGCTACAACAACATCGATGTGCCCGCCTGCACGGCGCGCGGCGTGATGGTGACCAATACGCCCGGCGTGCTCGACGACAGCACTGCGGATCTCGCTTTTACGTTGATTCTCGCCACGGCACGCCGCCTGACCGAAGCCGAAGCCTATGTCCGCGCCGGGAAATGGCAGGGTTGGCACTTAAAGCAGATGCTCGGCGTCGACGTGCATCACGCGACGCTCGGCATTATCGGCATGGGCCGCATCGGGCAGCAGATTGCGCGTCGCGCGTCCGGGTTCAAAATGCGCGTGCTCTATCACAATCGCAACCGCTGGCCGGCGGACGTCGAGAAGTGGCTCAACGCCGAGTATGTCGGCAAGGAGCAGTTGCTCGCGCAATCCGATTTCGTGGTGCTGCAGATACCGTATTCGCCGGCGACCCATCATTACATCGGCGCGGCAGAATTGAAACAGATGAAACCCACCGCGATCCTCATCAATTCGACGCGTGGCGGGGTGGTGGACGATGCCGCGCTCGTGGACGCGCTCAAAAACGGCACCATTCGCGCGGCGGGCCTCGACGTGTTCGAGAACGAGCCCAAGCTTCATCCAGGCTTTCTCGCACTGAAGAACGTGGTGCTCGCGCCGCACGTCGGCAGCTCGACCGAGGCGACCCGGCGCGCGATGGCCATGACTGCCGCCAAAAACGCGGTGGCGGCATTGACGGGCGCCACGCCGCCGAATTTGCTCAATCCCGCCGCCAGAGCCAAAGCCTGAGCGGCGGCGAACACCTCATTTCTTTCGCAGGCTAAGCGCGAGGCCGCCGCGGTGGCCTTCCGCGGCAACTGCCGGAAACCGTATGACGCAGCTCTTCAACCTGATGATCGAAGTCATGCTGCCGCTGGCACTGCTGGTGGCGGCGGGAGCGGTATGGCCGCTCATTTTTCGCGATACTCCGGTCGAAGCGATGCGCACGCAGTTGAACCGGCTCGTGCTGTATGTTTTTTATCCGTGCATTCTGTTTGCCGTCGTCGCGAATACGCCGATCACGAAGGAACTCCTGTCAGTGCCGCTGCTGGTGGGCATCGGCACGCTGAGCTCCGGCGCGCTGCTCTACGTGCTGCTGTACCTGACGCCGCTCGGCCGCGGGCTGTCCGATCCGACGCGCGCGATCCTGATGCTCGGTGGCATGTTCGGCAACACGTTCAACATCGGCGCGCCGGTACTGATGTTCTTCTTCGGCCGCGACGCCGTGCGCTATGCGGTGTTCAACGACATGCTGATGACCATGCCGTTTATCTGGAGCCTCGGGGTTTGGATCGCGACGCGGCTGGGCTCGCACGAAAAGCCGGTGTCGTATCCGTCGTTGTGGCGGATCCTGTTGTCGCTGCCGCCGCTGTGGGCGTTTGCGCTCGGCTTGACGCTGCAGGCGCTCGATCTTACGTACAAGCCGCTGGTGGTGGCGGCGCACATGATAGGGCAGGCGACGATCCCGGTGACGCTGTTCGTGCTGGGCATGACCATCCCATGGCGCAACCTGACGCCGCGCCCTGAAATTCTGACGGCGGCCGCCGTCAAGCTGTTGTTCGCGCCGCTGGTCGTCGCCTGCGTCGCGCACCTCTTTTTCGCGCCGCTCGCCGAAGCTCAGTACGCGGCGGCGCTCGAGGCTACAACCCCGGCGATGATGACGGCGCTGCTGCTGGCCGACCGCTTCCGCCTCGACAGCGCGGCGGCGGCGTTGCTGATCGGCTGGACTACAATCCTGTTCTGGTTCAGCCTGCCTGTGACTCTTGCCCTTGGCCTGATCCGTTAATCGCGCGAGGCGTACCGTTCGTCGCGCCGTGCCTGCCCGCGGCAGGGCGCAGCCGGTAAAATGCGGCGGGTCATAGGCGGTGAATTCAGGAGGAACAATCCATGCGGAAATGCGCGGCTTTTGCGTTGCTGGCGTCGGTTGGTATGGGCGCGGCCGCGCAGAATCCCAAACCGGCTGACGTCTGGTTCAGCGCCGGCCACGTCGCATTGAGCGCAACCAATGCCGCGAGCGGTCTCGCTGCCGAATGGCAATTCGATCGCGCCGACAACGGCGACGTGCGTCTGGTCAAAGACGAGCGCCGGGGCACTGCGCGGGTAAGCGGCACCGTCCTGTCAGTTTGCGGGGACCAGGCCATCATTTTCAAAGATTTCTCGCCCGCGCCGCGGCGCGAATTGCAGGAATTGAACGAGCCCGTGCTGCATCTGCAGCTCGCGCTGCGTTTACTGGCGCGCGCGCTGCCCGCCGGGCTGCCGGCCGCGGGCAGCGAGACTGGCGTTGACATCGGCGACGACAAGAACACTTTGCGGCTGCGCAAGGATTACAGCGCGCGCAAAGATATCGGCGCGCCCTGGCGGGCCCGCGGCAGCGTGCGCGGCGCCTCCGCCGACGTGCGCTTCGATCTCGTGGTCACTTATGCGGCCGACGATCCGCCGCATCGTCCGGTAGAGCTGAAACTCGCCGGCGTGTGGGAGCAGCAAAGCCGCATGCAAAAGCTCGACAATACTTTCAGCGTTGCGGGCTGGCGGGTGCATCGCGTCGATGCGGTAAGCGAAGTCGTAGGCGGCAACACCTACGTCGATCCGGTTGCGCGGATTGCGCCCTTGAGTTTTGCAACGCTGGGTGACGTGCGCGCGACTATCGGCCGCTGGTGGGATCCGAACGTCAAAGCACCGCAACGTATGGAGTGCAAGGTATGAGCGCACGTCCCAAGTTGGGGTTCATCGGTCTCGGTGCGATGGGGCGGCCGATGGCGCTGAACCTGATGAAGGCCGGCTATGCGATGACGGTATATGCGCGCCGCGCGCAGGCACTCGAGCCGCTGGTTGCGGCGGGCGCGCGCACGGCGGCGAACCCGGCGGAAGTCGCGCGCGCCGCCGACGTGGTGTTTTCACTGGTGACGGCATCGGCCGACAGCGAAGCCGTTGCGCTGGGCGCTGAAGGGCTGATCGAAGGCGCGCGTGCCGACAGCGTGGTCATCGATATGGCAACAATTTCCCCGCTTGCGACCCGCCGCATCGCGCAGGCGTTGGCCGCGCGCGGCATCGAGCATATCGACGCGCCGGTATCGGGCGGACCGGCGGGCGCGCAGGGCGCGACGCTGTCGATCATGGCCGGCGGCAAGCCGCACGTTTTCGAGCAGGTCAAGCCGCTCCTCGCGTGCCTCGGCAAAACGATATTGCACATGGGCGACCATGGCGCGGGCCAGATTACCAAGGCCTGCAACCAGTTGGCGCTCACGGTCACCGCGCAAGCCGTCGCTGAGGCGCTATCGCTCGCGCGCAGCTGCGGGCTCGATCCCGCTCGCGTGCACGAGGCGCTGATGGGCGGCGTGGCGGCGAGCCGCGTGCTCGAGCTCTTCGGCAAGCGCATGGTGAGCCGCGATTTCGGCAGCGGGATCGATGCGCGGCTTTATCACAAGGATCTCGGCATCGTGCTCGAGCTCGCGCAGGAGGCGGGCCTGCCGCTGCCCGCAGGCGCGGTCGTCAAGCAGCAGATCAATGCGCTGATGGGCGCGGGCGAGGGCACCGCAGATTTCTCGGTGCTCATACGCGCGCTCGAGCGCGCGGCCGGGCAAACCATCGGCTAAGCGCCGGCGCGACACGCAGGATTGCAGCGCGCGCGAGCCGGAACTATCCACCCACGCTTCAAACGGACATACATGCCATGAGCCTAACTTCGTTCGAACCCGCGACGCCCCGGCTGCACCGCTCGGAACTTGCGGTGCCGGCGTCGAATCCGAAAATGATCGACAAGGCGAGCCGCTCGGCAGCGGACGTGGTGTTCCTCGATCTCGAAGATTCGGTTGCGCCTGACGACAAGCCGCGCGCGCGCCGCAACGTCGTCGCCGCGCTGAACGACATCGATTGGGGCCATAAAACGATGAGCGTGCGCATCAACGGGCTCGACACGCAGTACACGTACCGCGACGTGATCGAAGTCGTCGAAGCCTGCCCGCGCCTCGATTTGCTGTTCCTGCCCAAGGTTGGCGTGCCCGCGGACGTGTACGCACTCGACGTGCTGGTGACGCAGATCGAGCAGGAATGCAAGCGCGAGAAACGCACGGGCTTTGAAATCATGATCGAAACCGCGCTCGGCCTGTGCAACGTCGAGGCGATCGCGCAGTCGAGCCGGCGCCTGGAAGCGATGTGCTTCGGCTCCGGCGATTTCGCGGCATCGACCGCCGCGCGCTCCACGACCATCGGCGGCCTCAATCCCGATTACGGCGTGTTGAGCGAGCCGGGCGCGGACGGCAAGCGCGAGTATTTCCAGCTCGACCCCTGGCACGCAGCGCATGCACGCATCGTCACCGCGTGCCGCGCCTACGGCCTGCGGCCGATCGACGGCCCATACAGCGATTTCAACGACACGGCCGGGTTTCGCGTGTCGAGCCAGCGTGCGGCGGCGCTGGGCTTCGAGGGCCGCATGGTGATTCATCCGGCGCAGATCGAAGCCGTAAACACGGTGTTCAGTCCGGCGCCGGACGAGGTCGCGCGGGCGCGGCGCATCGTCGACGCCATGGCGCAGGCTGCGCGCGATGGCCGCGGCGCAGTCCAGCTCGATGGCCGCATGATCGATATTGCCAATATTCGCATGGCGCAGCGGGTGCTCGCCAAGGCCGACGCGATTGCCGCAGCGCGCGGCTGACGCGCACGACGAACATGTCAGGCGCGCCCTTCATGACCCAATACGCCGTCCTCAAGACGCCCCGGGAGGAAGCCCTGCATGGCGCGCTCGACGCAGCCGCTTGAACTAGCACCGGCAACTTCGCCCGCGCCCGACGAGACGGCCGCCGCGGTATTTGCCGAGCAGGTGCGCCTGCTCTACCGGCTGTCGCGTCCCGCTTACGGCGGCACGCTCGCTGTCGCGCTCATCGTCGTTGCCGGGCTGTGGGGTGAAGTGGCGACGTCCATACTCGGGAGCTGGTTTGCGCTGGTAGCCGTTGCCACCGCCGCCCGCTTCGTGCTTTACCGTCAATATGGTACCGCCGAGCCCGCGCGCGATGCGCGCTCGTGGTCGACCCGCTTCGTGCTCGGGGCCGTCGCGATGGGCAGCTTGTGGGGCGTGCTGGGCTCGCTGCTGCTGGCCACCACCGATTGGTACTACCAGCTTCTGATAGCGTTCGTGATCGCAGGATTGGTCGCCAGCGCGCTGGTAGTGCTGACGCCCGTCAAACGCGCGTTCATCGGTTTTACGCTGGCGGCGTTGCTGCCGGTCATCATGGCAATGTATGCGCACGGCGATTCGATCCACGTGTTCACCGCCGCCATCCTCACGGCTTTTCTCGCCGTGATGATGGCCGCCTGCCCGATCATGCATCAGACTCACGTCGCTTCATTGCGAACGCGCTTCGAAAATGCCGACTTGGTCAAGCGCCTCTCCGCCGCCAATCAAACGGCCGACGATGCGATCGGCCAGCTGCACAGTCAGCTCGAAGACCAGAAAAGGATAGAGCAGGCGCTGCAGGAGGCGACCGACCGCGTCGAGGCGCTGATCGCTGCTTCTCCGCTGGCGATCATTGAGTTCGACGTGAACCTGGAAATCGACCGCTGGAACCCCGCCGCCGAGCGCATGTTCGGCTGGACCAAGTACGAAGTGCTGGGACGGCCGACTCCGCTGGTGCCGCCTGAGCTCATGGCCGAAGCCGAGGCGCACCGCGTGCGCATTTTCAACGGCGAGACGTTTGCCAACGTCGAAACCGTGCGCCGCCGCAAAGACGGCACTGTCGTCAATGTCAGCGTGTCCGCCGCGGCAATCTACAACAGCGAGGGCGAGGCTGCCGGCATGGTCGCCATGTTCGCGGACATCAGCGGGCGCAAGCGCGACCGCGAGGCATTGCAGCGCTCGTCGGCGCGGCTGGAGGCGCTCGTCGCGGCATCGCCGCTCGCGATCATCGTGCAGGACGAGCACGGCGTGATCAAGCGCTGGAACGAGGCGGCCCACCGGATTTTCGGCTGGACCGAGCAGGAGGCGATTGGCCAGAAGATGCTCGCCGTGCCCGCCGAAAAAATGGCCGAGGGCATAAATTTCCGCGAGCGCATCATGTGCGGTGAGCATTTTGCCGACGTCGAAGCAGTGCGCCGGCGCAAAGACGGCAGCGATGTCCCGGTAAGCTTGTCCGCGGCGCCGCTGCACGATGCCATGGGCAAGACCAATGGCATGGTGCTGCTTGCGGCCGATATCAGCGAGCGCAAACGCTCGGAGCTGCGCCAGGACATTCAAAAATCCGTGACGGTGCTGCTCGCCGAAGCGAGCAGCGTCGAAGAAGTGATACCGCGCGTCATCCAAACGTTGTGCGAGGGGCTCGGCTGGGTTGCCGGCGCGCGGCGCATCGTCGCCAAAGACGACGGCTTGATGCGCCATACGGAGGATTGGGGCCTGGCAGAGCCGGGCATCCAGCTTTTTCTGCGGCAGTCGGCGGGGCGCGTCGATACCACCGGCGAGAACGCGGGCCTGCTGCGCAGGGTATGGGCGGGTGGCAAGCCGGTATGGCTCGCCGATATCGGGCAGGAACCGACGTTCGTGCGCGGCGCTGCCGCGGTGGCGGCGGGACTTCACTGCGCCTTCGCATTTCCAATTCTCGTGAGCGGAGAGTTCTACGGCGTCATCGAGCTCTTCGGCACCGAAGTACGCCAGCGCGACGACGAAGTGGTCAAGATCGCGACGGATATCAGCAGCCAGATCGGCCAGTTCATCGCGCGCAAGGAGGCTGAATCCCATCTCACGTTCTTTGCGAATCACGACACGTTGACGGGGCTGCCGAACCGCGCGATGTTTAACCAGCGCCTGACGCAGGCGCTGGCGCGTGCGCAGCGTCTCACGACGATGGCGGCGGTGCTATTCGTCGATCTGGATCGTTTCAAAGTCATCAACGACACGCTGGGTCACGACGCGGGCGACCAGTTGTTGAAGCAGCTTGCCGAGCGGCTGCGCGAGTGCCTGCGCGAGGGTGACACAATCGGGCGGCAGGGCGGCGACGAGTTCGTTGTGCTGATAGAGGACGTAGCGGACCCCGCGCAGGTCGCGAGCGTCGGCCAGAAAATACTCGATATGGTGGCGCGCCCGTACTTGATCAGCGGCCAGGAATTTCACGTGACGGCCAGCATAGGCATCAGTATTTATCCCGAAGACGGCCACGATCAGCAGACGCTGTTGAAAAATGCCGACATCGCGATGTACCGCGCCAAGGAACAGGGGAAAAACAACCACCAGTTCTACTCAGCGCAGTTAAACCTGCATTCATTCGAGCGGCTGGCATTCGAGACGAGCCTGCGGCGAGCGGTTGAGCGCGGAGAATTTCTGCTGCATTACCAGCCGAAGGTTGATATGCGCAGCGGCCTCATTACCGGCGTCGAAGCGCTGATACGCTGGCAGCATCCGGAACTGGGCCTCGTGCAGCCGGGCCAGTTCATCGCCATGGCCGAGGAAACCGGGTTGATCGCGCCAATCGGCGAATGGGTGCTGCGCACCGCGTGCGCCGAAGCGCAAGGCTGGGTGGCCAAAGGCATGCCGCCCGTCAGCGTCGCAGTCAACTTGTCGGCGCGCCAATTCGCGCGCGACGAGCTCGCGACGGCCATCATGCGCGTACTACGCGAGACCGGGCTTGATCCGCGACGGCTCGAGCTGGAAATCACCGAGAGCACTGTCATGCACAATCCGGAGCGCGCGGTGGAAGTGATGCAGCAGTTAAAGCGCCTGGGCGTGCGGGTCGCGATCGACGATTTCGGCACCGGCTACTCGTCGTTGAGTTACCTGAAGCGCTTCCCGCTCAGCAGCGTAAAAATCGACCGCTCGTTCGTGCTCGATCTGCCGGGCGACAAGGACGACGCGGCGATCACGCAGGCCGTCATCGCGATGGCTCACAGCCTGCGCCTGCGCGTGGTCGCGGAAGGCGTAGAAACCGCCGAGCAGTACCGTTTTCTCGAAGAGCATCAGTGCGACGAAATGCAGGGCTATTACTTCAGCAAGCCGGTCGATGCCCTGACCATCGCGCGCCTGCTCGCCGGGCGGCATGCCGCCGCCAAGCTCGCCTGAATTCCGGACGTTAGTCCGCTCTCAAGTCGCCCATTGCACCGTGCCCGTTCCGGTGCCGGCCGTCTGAATGTCAAGGCGGCGACGGTGGAACTGGCGCAGGCTCGTGCGATGGCCGATGCTGATAATGGCGGTGTGCGGCAACCTTTCCTGCAGCAGCCGGTAGAGGGCGGCCTCGGTTTCTTCGTCGAGTGCGGCAGTGGCTTCATCCATGAAAAGCCACGCCGGTTTGCTCAACAGCGCGCGCGCGAACGCCACGCGTTGCTGCTCGCCGCCCGAGAGGACCTGCGCCCAATGCTGCTCCTCGTCAAGACGCCCGGCGAGATGCGCGAGCCGGCAATCCGTGAGCGCGGCGCGCAGCTCTTCGTCACTGTATGTGCCGCTGGGGGCCGGATAGGAGAGTTGCTCGCGCAAAGTACCGATATTCAGATAAGGTTTTTGCGGCAGGAACAGGCTCTTCGCGTCGCGCGGGCGCAGCACCTTGCCGTGTCCAAACGGCCAGATGCCGGCAAACGCGCGAAAGAGCGTGCTCTTGCCCGAGCCGGAGGCGCCGGCGACCAGCACGCTTTCGCCCGGTTCGATTTCCACGCTGAAAGGGGCGAGCAACGGCTTGCCGTTGGGAAGATCGATGTTGACGTCGCTCGTCTTGTAGGTGTTGCTGTCGTGCAGCGCAGTCGCGATACCTGTCTGGACTTGAGCCTCGCTCTGGGCCTGGAGAATGGCATTGCGGAACGAGGTCAGCCGATCGACGGTGGCTTTCCAATCGGCGAGCTGGGCATAAGCGGTTACGAACCACGATAGCGCGTCCTGCACTTGTCCGAACGCGGAATTTATTTGCATCAGTCCACCGAGCTGGATGCTGCCGGCAAAGTAGCGCGGGGCCGCGACGACCATCGGAAAAATGATTGCGATCTGACCGTACCCGGCACTGAACCAGGTCAACATCTTGCGGCGCTTCATGATCGCCCACCAGTTAACGACGACATCGGTGAAGCGGCGCTCGAGCCCGCGAATTTCATCGGCTTCGCCGGCATATAGCGCGATGGATTCCGCGTTTTCGCGAAATCTTACGAGAGAAAAACGGAAGTTGGCCTCGAATTTCTGCTGGTTGAAATTAAGGCCGATCAGCGGCCGGCCGATACGGTGGGCCAGCAGCGTGCCGGCGATCGCATAAATGATCGCGACCCACACCATATAACCGGGGATGTCGATCTGGCGGCCGCCAAGCGCAAAACTCAGTGTTCCGGACAGCGTCCACAATATCGTAACGAACGAAATCAGCGTGACGACTGCCGACATCAGGCCGAGCGTAAGATTGAGCGTGCGGTCACAAAACAGTGCGAGATCGTCGGCGATGCGCTGATCGGGATTGTCGGTGCCCCGGTCCGTGAGCTGCAACCGGTAATAAGTCCGCCCGCCGATCCAGTCGGCGAGATAACTCTTCGTCAGCCAGCGGCGCCAGCGTATTTGCAGCATCTGGTTCAAATAGAGTTGGTAAACGGCGATTACGATGAATGCAGCAGCGATCCAGCTGAATTTCCATAGCTGCTGGATGAAGGCCGCCTCGTCCATGTTTTGCAACGCGTTGTAAAAATCATTGTTCCATCGGTTGAACAGCACGTTGACGTAGACGGTGCCGAGATTGAGCGCCACGACGACGGCCAGCAGTCCGCGCGCCGCCCAGCGCTCCTCCGAGAACCAATACGGCTTGGTCAGCGCCCACAAATCGGCGAGAAAGATACGGGTCACTTTAAACATGGAGGTGCTCCGGGATGAGGGCGGCGCGCGGGATCGGGACGCGCAGACGACGGGAGAATCGGGCGCTATGGCGCCGAAATAATAGCGTGAAACCGGCCGGACGCGGGCGTTTGCGCCTTCGCGGTATTGGTTTACACTGGAAACAAAGGCGGCGAACGTTGCCGCCGACCCATTTGGCCCAGGAGGCGCGATGAAAACGGTCAAGCAGTTGCTGCAGGGGAAGACCAAGGCGTTGTGCACGGTAAGTCCCGGCACGCCGGTATTCGAGGCTTTAAAGCAGATGGCGGAAAAAGATATCGGCGCGCTGCTGGTGGTCGAGAACGGCAAACTGGCCGGCATATTGTCCGAGCGGGATTACGCGCGCAAGGTGATCCTCCAGGGTAAGTCGTCGCACGACACGCCGGTGCGGGAAATCATGACCGAGCGCGTGGTTTACGTGCAGCCGAAAAACACCGTGGAAGAATGCATGGCGTTGATGACCGACAAGCGCATCCGCCATTTGCCGGTCCTCGAAAACGACAAGCTGATCGGCGTGCTGTCGATCGGCGACCTCGTGAAAGAAACCATTTCCGAGCAGCAGTTCATGATCAAGCAGCTGGAGTCGTACATTCACAGCTGAGCTCGTCAACCCGCTTTTGCGTTAAATTTCTGACATCTGAATTTTTCTGAATGCCGCGGACCGCACGCGTCCGTCGCGCGCTTTTCCGTCTTGAGGAATCAAATGCAATTTGGTGCAATCATCATCGGCGACGAAATCATGTCCGGCAAACGCCAGGACAAGCATATGCCCCAGGTAATCTCGACGCTCGGCGAGCGTGGCCTCGAGCTCGCATGGTGCCAGTACTTGGCGGACGAGCCTGCGTTGATTACGGAGACGCTGAAACGGACGCTCGCCACCGACGACATAGTGTTCAGCTTCGGCGGGATCGGTGCGACGCCCGACGATCACACGCGTCAATGCGCGGCGGAAGCGGCGGGCGTCGAGCTGCAGCTGCACCCGGACGCCGAAACCGAGATCCGCGGGCGCTTCGGCGCAGACATCACGCCGCAGCGCCTGAAGATGGGCGAATTCCCGCGCGGCAGCCGGATTATTCCCAATCCGTATAACCGAATTCCGGGCTTCAGTGTTCGGCATCACCATTTCGTGCCGGGTTTTCCGCAAATGGCGTGGCCGATGATGGCGTGGGTCCTCGATAACTGGTACGCGGACCGGCATGCCGCGGGCAGCGTCGCCGAAAGCGCGATCGTCGTGCGCGGGGCGGGCGAAAGCCAGCTGATCGATCTCATGAATTCGACGCTCGCGCGTTACCCGGGCATGAAAGTCTTCAGCCTGCCGCACATGAGCGAAACCGACCGCTATATCGAGCTCGGCGTGCGCGGGGAAGCGCAACGCGTGCCCGCGGCAATCGCGGAACTCAAAAGTGGCGTGATCGGCCTCGGCTTTACCTGGGCCGATACGCCTTAGCCGGCGCGGGCGCAGGCGAAAAAAAACCCCGGATTACCGGGGTTTTTTATGGTTTGCAGCTAAGCCGGAAAATTACGCGGCTTTTTTCTTCGACGCGTGAACGGCCTGGGTCGTCGCGGCTTCGACATTCGCCTGGGTCATTTCGGCGAATTGCTTGGCCGATTTGGACAGGTTGTCGTAGGCCGAATTGACGGCGGTGATCGCCGACTTGACGGCGGCGACGGCAACTTCGGAACCGGCCGGGGCCGATTTCACGACTTTGTCGAGGCCCGACACGACTTGCTTGTTGAACTCGGCCACTTGCTCTTCGACCAGCTTGTTGATTTCCGACTGAGTCGTCGCGGCGACGTCGTAAACGCTCTTGACGTAGCTCGTCGCTTTTTCAAGCGTCGGTTGCGCGAGGGTGTTCTTCAGTTGCGCGAGTTCCTGCACGTCTTTGATCTCGGTGAATGCCTTGGCTTGTTGAACGCCATCGGCAAACGCGCTTTTCGCGGTTTTAAGTTGAAGTTCGAGCATGCGCTCGGCGCCTTCCAGCGCGATACCGGCAAAACGGACTGCTGCTTCCAAATTCGCTTTATTCAGGGCCATAAATTGCTCAGGGGCTTGAAACATGATGAATCTCCTATAAAAAGAACATTAAAATCATCTGTTTGCTACGTGGATCCGGGTGCCTGCTACTCGGTTTGTTGCATTGCACAATTAGAATTATATGGGCTTGAGCGGCCATGTCAAGACTTTTTTATTGCAATGCACCATATCCTGCCAAGCTGGCCGAAACTTTGACTTATCGACCCCGGACAGATAGGATAAAAACGTTTCCCAATCAGGTAGCTACGGACGGATAGCCGGCTCCGTCCGCACGAAAAATAAGTGCTCACTATGGCCCATCCCGCGATGGATGCTTTGCCCCCGCCCGAAGTCCGCTTAGTCACGGCTCCCGGCCGCGTGCGCTGCTTTGTGGTGAGCGGCGCGTGGAACCTGCGCGGACTCGAAAGGCGCCTCGCGGGACTGAAACCCCGCTTGGCGGAATACACGAGTGACACCGGCGCGGCGTGGGATTTGCGGGAAGTCGAAGTCCTCGACCATGCGGGCGCAATGGTGCTCTGGCGCGCATGGGGAGGACGCCGCATTCCAAACCTCACGCTCAAACCCGAACACGAATCGGTGTTCAAGCACCTGGACATTGCGCCCGCAACGGCGCCCCGCAATGGCGCGCGCGATCCATTTTGGATCGTGGTGGCGATCGGACAAAAAGTCCTGAGTGCGCTCGACCACTTGGCGACGATGGTCATGGTCCTGGGCCAGGTCGTGCTCGACGCCGTGTATCTCATCCGGCGCCCAAGGCGTATTCCGTGGCGCGAGATTTCCTCCAACGTCTACCGTACGGGGACGCAGGCGCTCGGCATCACCGCGCTCGTCGGTTTTCTGGTCGGCGTCGTGCTGTCTTATCTGTCGGCGCAGCAGCTGAAAATTTTCGGCGCCGATGCGTTTATCGTCAACATTCTCGGCATCAGCATAGTGCGCGAGCTGGGCCCGGTGCTGGCGGCGATCCTGATCGCCGGCCGCTCGGGCTCTTCGATCACCGCGCAACTCGGCGTCATGCGCGTCACGCAGGAACTCGACGCGATGGAAGTCATGGGCATCCCGCAGACCTTGCGCCTGATACTGCCCAAGATGCTGGCCCTGGCGATATCGATGCCCCTGATCGTACTGTGGACGAACGCCATTGCGCTGATAGGCGGGATGGTTTCAGCCCAGGCCGAACTGGGTATCGGCTACAGCTATTTTCTGTCCAGCCTGCCCAACTCGGTGCCGATCGCCAATCTGTGGCTGGGCCTGGGCAAGGGTGTAGTCTTCGGCTTCATGATCGCGCTGGTGGCCTGTCACTTTGGCCTGCGAATTGAGCCGAATACCGAAAGCCTGGGCATCGGCACTACGAATTCGGTCGTGACTTCGATTACCGTCGTGATCATCGTGGACGCCATATTTGCAATCATGTTCAAGGATATCGGGATCAGCTGATGGAAGACTACGTGGTCGACGTGCGGGGGCTGTGGACGCAATTCGGCGACAACGTCGTGCATCGCGACATCGACCTGTCGGTGCGCTACGGCGAAATCATGTCGCTGGTCGGCGGCTCGGGCAGCGGCAAGACCACGATGTTGCGCCAGATGATCGGGCTCGAGCGGCCCACGCGTGGCGAAGTGCGCGTGTTCGGCGTTTCCCTGCATGGCGACGACGCGGCTGGTCTGCGCCAGATCCGCCATCGCTGGGGCATGCTGTTTCAGGAGGGCGCGTTGTTCAGCGCGCTGACGGTGTTCGACAACGTCGCCTTGCCGATGCGCGAGCTGCGCCTCCTGGATGAAGGGCTGATCCACGATCTGGTCATGATGAAGCTGGACATGGTCGGCATCGAGCTGCGCCACGCATCCAAGATGCCGGCCGAGCTCTCGGGCGGCATGGTGAAGCGCATTGCGCTCGCCCGCGCGCTCGCGCTCGAGCCGGAATTGCTGTTTCTCGACGAGCCGACGGCCGGTCTCGACCCCGACCGCAGCGAGAGCTTCGTTTCGCTGATCAAGGAGCTGCACCTCGAATTGCATCTGACCGTCGTGATGGTCACGCATGACCTCGATACGCTGGTGGCGCTGTCGGACCGCGTCGCGGTATTGTGCGATCAGCGGCTGGAGATCGTGGGCACGCTCGACGAAGTCGTGTCCGACACGCATCCGTTCATCTGCAATTTTTTCATGGGCGAGCGGGGACGGCGCGCCCTCGAGGCAGTCAAGGCGGTAAAAGACATCGTGTCGATGACGTAACGGCCCCGCTGCGGCGCACGGGAGCCGGCAGCGGGTATCAAGGGGAGCAGCAGCTATGGAAAACAGGGCATACGCGCTGGCGGCAGGGTTGTTTACCATCCTGCTCGGCATCGGCGTGGTGGCGACCGCGCTATGGTTCAGCGGCGAGACCGTCGAAAACGACGAATACGTGCTGATTTCGCGCTATCCGGTATCCGGCCTGAATCCGCAGGCGCCGGTGCGTTATCGCGGCGTCACCGTCGGCAAGGTGGTCGATATCAAGTTCGACCAGCAGGAGGCGCGCGCGATCCTGGTCAAAATTCTGGTGCAGACCGGCACGCCGCTCACGGAAGGCACGTTTGCCCGGTTGGGGTCCCAGGGCGTGACCGGCCTCTCCTACGTGATGCTGGACGACGACGGCAAAAAGCCCGCGCCACTCGTCAGCAGCGCGGGCGCGCCTCCGCGCATCGAAGTCCGGCCGTCGTTTATCGACAGCTTGAGCGCGTCGGGCGAGGAAATGATAGTCAACTTCAACCAGGTGGCCAAGCGCGTGAACGTGTTGCTGAGCGATGAGAATCAGCAGCAGCTGATTGCGACGCTGCGCAATCTGGACCACGCGACCGGTAAGTTCTCGTCGCTGGCGACTTCGATGGAGCCCACGGTCAAGGCGCTGCCGGGCCTCATCAACGACACCGGCGTCACATTGAAGCGCGCCGATACGCTGCTCGCCGGCATTAACGACCGGCTTGATTCATTCGAGCGTGCAGCCAAAGGCGCGGAGCAATTGGGCCTTAGCGGCAGCGCGCTGTCGGACGCGATGTTGACCGAATCGGTGCCGCGCCTGAACGTGCTGCTCGACGACGTGCAGCGTTCTTCGCGCGGGCTCGAGCGGCTGCTGAACGAAATCAACGAGCAGCCGGCGAGCCTTATCTTCGGCCGCAGCCCGAACCCGCCGGGGCCGGGCGAGCCTGGCTTCAACGCCTCGCGGGGATCCCGATGAGAACCATGCTCGTAATGCTGCTCGCGGCGACGCTCGCGGGATGTTCGCTCGGACCCGAGAAAAAAGATGCGGCCGCCACCTATGACCTGAGCGGCGCGCCGATCGCCGCGGCGGGCAACGCGCGCATCCGCGCGACCCTGCTCGTGCAGCCGGTCGCCGCGCCGGGCTGGCTCGAGTCGAACGCGATCGTCTACCGCCTCAATTACCAGGATGCGGCGCGGCAGCTCAACTATGCGAACAGCCGGTGGGCTGCGCCTGTCGCATCGCTGGTTGCGCAGCGGTTGCGCGCGCAGCTTGCGGCGGCCAGCGACAGCGGCATCGTCAACCTCGCCGACAGCGCGCGCGCCGACTATGCATTGCGCGTCGAGCTTGAGGAATTCAGCCAGGTATTCGATACTGCCGAGACGAGCCGCGCCGTGATTGTTGCGCGGGCGAGCCTCGTTAACGTGGCGAGACGCAGCCTGCAGGCGCAGAAAACTTTTACGATCGACCGCCCCGCAGCCGGCGCGAACGCCGAAAGCGGCGTGCGTGCACTCTCGGCAGGCAGTGCCGAACTTGTCGACGCCATCGTGGCGTGGACGGCGGCGAGCCTGGCGCAGGACAAAAAATAGGCCCGCGATTTTAGCGCGGGCGCGTAAGGAGCATTGCGATGGCAGATACTCTGTTTGCCAAAATCATCGACCGGCAGATTCCGGCCGATATCGTATACGAGGACGACCTGTGCCTCGCGTTCCGGGACGTGAACCCGCAGGCGCCCGTGCATGTCCTGCTGGTTCCGAAGAAGCCGCTCGACATGCTGTCGAACGCGGGGGCCGAAGACCAGGCGCTACTGGGTCACATGCTGCTCGCCGCGGGCAAGATCGCGCGCGAGCTCAAAATCGACGGCGCTTTCAGGCTCGTAATCAACAACGGCAAGGAAGGCGGCCAGGCTGTATTCCACCTGCACATGCACATCATGGCGGGCCGCAAGTTCCGCTGGCCGCCGGGCTGAACCGCACAGCGGATTACCGGCGCGATTGACGCGCCGGAACTGCTTACGTTAGCGCGCGATGCCGGCGTCGTTCTTGTCGTGCAGCGTCATCAGGTCCATGCCCTCGATCCATACATTGGGGCACAGAAAGCCGGCGCTAAAAATAAAAACGACTAGACGGCCGCAGCGGGAAATGTCCCACTTTGCGCCCTTGCGTGCTGCAGATAGATTGGATGCTTCCATCGTGATCTCCTTAGTTACGTGAACCACGATGTTTGCCTCGTGGACGAGCGAGACAGGAGTGTGCGCGGGCAGGCTTACGTCAAGCTTACGGGAAGACGGCTCCAGCCGGTCTGGCAATATACAGGCTAAAGCACCGGCGTGCCGGCGGCCGGTCAGCCCGCAATCTTGAGGTGCTTGATTTCGGCGGTGCCGCACTGGGCTTCGTCGAGCATGCGGAAAATATCTGTCGCTTCTTTCGCGATCGCATCCGCGATATCGTTGAGCATCTTCAAGCCCTTGGCGACGGTGGCGTGCTCGGGAGCTCCGTACCAGCCCGTTTCGGCGATGGTGCGGATGTCCGTCAATACCGGCTGATAGCTGCGCGTGCGGCGCAATTTGTCCCATTTGCGGCCGCGCGTGTGGTCCGATGAATAGTCGATGCGGTCGAGATGCACCAGATCGGGGCGGTACGCGAGCACGGCGAGCGCCTCGATTTCACCGCCGTGGGTGAG
>Ga0207648_10002992_pt1 | contig 17860 bp, 15 predicted proteins | sample KBSMisM32_FD_184310 | JGI IMG/M metagenome (GOLD analysis project Ga0207648, IMG submission 184310) | Miscanthus rhizosphere microbial communities from Kellogg Biological Station, Michigan, USA - KBS Miscanthus M3-2 (SPAdes) (version 2) | ecosystem: Host-associated > Plants > Roots >...
GACTTCGACATCTTCTCCGACGCCGTCTCGATCATCCCGTTGTGCATCCAGATCCTCGCGAACGGACGCCCCGCCGCCTCGGACTGGGCGATCTCGTTCTCGTGATGCGGGAAGACGAGGTCTGAGCCGCCGCCGTGGATCGCGAACTCGGGACCGAGCTCCTGCTCGGCCATCACCGAGCACTCGATGTGCCAAGCCGGCCGGCCCGACCCCCACGGAGAGTCCCAGTACGCGTCCTCGTCGGGCTTCCTGGCCTTCCAGAGCGCGAAGTCGAGCGAGTCCTCCTTCAGCGACTCCGAGCCTGCCTCCTCGCCCTGGTCCATGTCTTCGGTCCGACGCTTGGAGAGCTTGCCGTAGCGCTCGAAGCTGCGCACGCGGAAGTAGACGTCGCCGCCCGACTCGTAGGCGTGCCCCGACTCGACCAGCTCAGAGATCAGGGCGACGATCCCATCGATCGTCTCGGTCGCCAGCGGCTCGGCGTCGGGCCTGCCCAAGCCGAGCCGGTCGGTGTCCTCCACGTAGGCGCCCGTCATCCGTGCGGCGAACTCGGTCGATCCCTCCCCCGCCTCGCAGGCGGCCGCGTAGATCTTGTCGTTGACGTCGGTGACGTTGACGACGAGCTTGGCGTTGTATCCCTCGGAGCGCAGAAACCGCGCCAGCAGCGAGAAGACGACGAACGGACGCGCGTTGCCGATGTGGATGCGGCTGTAGACGGTCGGGCCGCACGCGTATATCCCGACCTCCCGATGAGGCTCGAGCATGCACAGCTGCTTGCTCAGCGTGTCCCTGATCCGCACCTCTCGCACGGCGCGGATGCTAAAGAAGGTTCAGAAGGTCCGGTAAGTCGACCCCGAAGCGGCAGCTTCGCGGCGAGCCCACGGCGGCGCCGTCTGGTCGGCCGCGGAAAGCACCTCGCGGCGGGCGCGGCTGGCGCTCGCCTTGATCTCCTCCTCGGCTGCCTCCCTGATCCGCAGCTCACGCTGGTCGGCCTGCGTCCGGATCCGCTCCGACTCGGCCTTCAAGGCCTCCTCGGCGCGCGCCCGGGCCTTCTCGGTCGCCTCCCCTTCCACCTTCTCGACCAGCGCCCGGACTCGTTCCTCGGCCTGGCGCCGCACCTCTTCCGTGCCCTGCAGGACACGCTCCTCGATCTCCGCCTCGAGCCGAACCGCAAGCTCGTGCGCCGCGGCCCCGGCCGCGGCAGCTTCGGCGGCGCGCTGCTCAGCGGCGGCGACGCGCCGATCGGCCTCCTGCCGCACGCGGTCGAACGCCTCTTCCTGCTTGTCCTTGAGCTCCGCCGCAAGGGCCTGGCGCTGGGCATCGGCCCCCTGGCGCGCCTGCTCGAACGCCTTCTCCGCGCGGTCGCGCGCCTGCTCGGCCCGAGTCGCCCGGGCCTCGGCCTGCCTGCGCCGGCCGCGCTCGGCCGCGAGCTTGGCCCTTCCCTCCTCGGCGAGCTTGCGCATCGCCGTCAGCGCCCGCTGCCGCGTCTCGGTGCGAACGTCCTCAAGCTTGGCCTCGGCCGCCGCGACGCGGCGCTCGCTGACCGTCACCCACTCGAGGGCCTGCTTGGCGGTGTCCTGCAGCTCTTCTCGCGCCGCCCCAACCGCCTTCAGCTCCGTTGCGAGCTCGCCCATGAACGAGCAACCTACTATCGGCTTCGGAGGCCTATCTACCCCGGCCGCGCGCCGAAACCGCAAATAGCGGAGGCCGGTTTAGGCCTTCTGGGCCTCGCGCGCATGCAGCTCACGCTTGAGGATCTTGCCGGTCGCGTTGCGCGGCAGCTCGTCGAGGAACTCGATCTCGCGAGGCGCCTTGTAGGCGGCAAGATTGGCCTTGACGTGGGCCTTCAGCTCCTCCGCCGAAACCGTCTCCTCGCCGGCGAGCACGACGAACGCCTTCAGCCGCTGGCCGAACTCCTCGTCGTCGACCCCGATCACCGCCACCTCGACGACCTCGCCGCGGTCGGCGAGCAGATCCTCGACCTCGCGCGGGAAGACGTTCTCGCCCCCCGAGACGATCATCTCGTCGTCGCGGCCGTCGATGAAGAGGCGGCCGTCGGGGTCGATGTGGCCGACGTCGCCGCTGCAGAGAAGCCCGTCGATCACCTCCTTGCCGCCGCCCCCGGTGTAGCCCTCGAAGGACATCTCGTTGCCGACGAAGATGCGGCCCACCTCGCCCCGCGGAACCTCGCGGCCCTCGTCGTCGTAGAGGCGGACGACCGTGCCGCGGGGCGCGCGTCCGGCCGTCCCCGGCGCGGCGCGCAGGTCCTCCGGCGTCGCCACCGTCGCGTAGGCGACCTCCGTCGATCCGTAGAGGTTGTAGACGGTGTCGCCGAAGCGGTCCATCCACTCCGTCGCCAGCTCCCCCGGGAGCGCCGAGCCCGACGCCGACGTGATTCGCAGCGAGGAGAGGTCGTACGCCGCGAGCGTCTCCTCCGGCAGGCGCAGAATGCGCTGAAGCATCACCGGCACGACGGCGAGGACCTGGGCGCGGTGGTCCTGGACGGCGCGCAGCGTCCCCTCCTCGTCGAAACGGCGGCGCAGCACGATCGTCGAGGCGGTGGGAAGGCCGACCACGAAGTGGAAGAAGCCCCAGGAGTGGAAGAGCGGCGCGGCGATCATCATCGTCTCGCGGGCGCGGTAGGGGATCTCGTCGATCAACGCGGCCATCGCCAGCAGGCCGTCGGGGCTCGAGCGCTGCGCCCCCTTGGGCGCGCCCGTCGTTCCCGAGGTGAGGATCACGAAGCGGGGCTTGTCCGGGGGCGGCTTCAGGTTCGAGTCGTCGTTGGCCGCCACGAGCGAATCGATCGTCTGCTCGGTGGGTTCCCCGTCCGACCACGCGATCACCCGCTCGACGCGCTCGTCGACGCCGTCCAGGAGCGCGGCGAACTCCTCGTCGTAGACCAGCGCCTTGGGGCCCTCGCGTCGCATCACCTCGACCAGCTGCGGGCCGGCGAACATCGTGTTCAGGTACAGCGCGCTGGCGCCCAGCTTGGCGGCCGCGAGGGTCGCTTCGATGAAGCCGCGATGGTTGCGGCACATGATCCCGACGCCGTCGCCGTAGCCGATGCCCATGGCGGCGAAGGCGTGAGCGAGCGCATTCGTGCGCCGGTGAACCCGCTCGAAGCTGAGCGAGCCGCGCTCGTCGATCACGTAGGTCTCGTGCGGGTATTTGTGCGCCGCAGTCGCGATCCCGGTCGCGGGGGAGGCGCCCCATCGGACGAAGGTTGTCGCAACCTTGGCGACGGTGTCGGGTCGCGAGAGGCCGACGATCCCGGCCTCGCGCAGGACGCGTGCCTCGAAGGCGAGATCCGAGGTCTTCTGGCGCGCGCTCGACGCGATGGAGCTGAGAAAGCCCATGAGAACGGGAAGCCTAGTGGGGACCAGCCAAGCTCGGTCTGCGGCTGAACGCTATTCCGTCTCGACCTGGGCGATCGCGAGGCAGGCGATCCCCTCTGCGCGGCCGATCCAACCCATGCCCTCGTTGGTGGTCGCCTTCACGCTCACCCGAGCCGAGGTCGCCTCGGCCAGGATCCGCTCCATCTCCGCTCGGAAGGGCCCGATGCGAGGCGCCTCGCAGACGAGCGTGGCGTCGATGTTGACGATCCGTCCCGAGACCGTGCCGACGACCGTGCGCAGCAAGTCGATCGAGTCTGCTCCCTGCCAGCGCTCCTCGTCGTCGGGGAAGAGCGTGCCGATGTCGCCCATACCGGCCGCGCCGAGCAGGGCGTCAATCACGGCGTGCGTGAGGACGTCCGCGTCCGAGTGGCCGGCGAGCCCCTGTGGATGGTCGATCTCGACCCCGCCGAGGATCAGTCGGCGGTCCCCGGCGAAGCGGTGGCTGTCATAACCGATGCCTACGCTCATCTAGGCATCCTCCCCCACGCGACCGAGCGGCGCCAGCCGCCGGCGGCGGCCCTCGAACACGCAGATCTCCTTCACCCCGAGAACCGCGAGGGCCTCGAGCGCCTGCTCATAGGCGTAGCCGACCTGCTCCGGCAGGTGCGCGTCGGAGGAGAGCGCGAAGACGGCTCCCGCCTCGAGGCACATCTCGATGAAGGCGTCGGCCGGATAGAGCTCGCCGACCGGCTTGCGCAGGCCCGCCGTCGAGATCTCGACGGCGATGCCGGAATCGGCGATCGCCTCGATCGCCGGCTCGTAGAAGAAGCGCGGGTCGCGGGAGGGAAGCGGGCGGGCGCTGCCCCAGACCTTGACCAGGTCCGGGTGGGCGAGGATGTCGAAGAGGCCCGACCGCGCGCACTCGGCGAGGGCCTCGAAGTAGCGTCGCCAGACCTCGTCGGGATCGCCACTGCTCTCCCAGGCGTCCCACCCAGGGTGGTCCACCGCGGCCTCGCCGACGAAGTGGACGGAGCCGACGACGTAGTCGAAGTCGCGGCTCTCGAGCAGCCGCGCGGTGCGATCCTCGGCGGCCGGAACGTAGTCGCACTCGACACCGAGGCGCAGCGGCGTCGTGCGGACGAAGTCGCAGTAGGCATCGAGGTCGTCGCGCGCCTGCTCCTCCCAGAAGGGATGGCGCCAGAGGTCGAGCGCCTGGGTGAATCGGTAGACGTGCTCGGAGACGCCGAGCTCCTCCACTCCAGCCGCCTCCGCCGCCGCCAGGTAGCGATCGACGTTCTCCGTGGTGAAGTAGCGCTCCGGCGGCGTGCCCTCCTCGTCGGGGCGCAAGTGGAGGTGGTAGTCGGTCAGCACGCAGCGACTCTACGAGACGCGGGGCGTGGATACGCTGAGGCCATGATCCACCTGCGGATCGTCGTGCCGGAAGACCGTTGCGAGAAGGTCCTCGGCCTGCTCGAAGCCGCCCCGTCGGCCTCCAACCTGGTCTTCCTCGCCGGCGCCGCCCGGCAGCCCGCCGGCGACGTTGTTCTCTGCGACATCGCCCGCGAGGAAGCCAGCGTCCTGATCGAGGACTTGAAGGAGCTCGGCATCGCACGGGACGGCTCGATCTCCCTCGAGCAGATCGATTCGCAGCTCTCCGATGCCGCCGACCGCGCGGAGCGAGCCGCACGCGGGATGCCCTCCGACGCGGTGGTCTGGGAGGAGGTCGAGGCGCGCACGTCCGAGAGCGCCGAGCTCGGCGGCAACTTCCTCGCCTTCATGATGCTGGCCTGCCTGATCGCCTCGGTCGGCATCTTCCTCGGCTCGCCGATCCTGATCGTCGGCGCGATGGTCGTCGGGCCGGAGTTCGGGCCGCTGGCGGGCCTCTGCGTCGCGATCGTCGAGCGGCGCCGCGCCGAGGCAGTGCGGTCGCTGAGGGCATTGGCAGTGGGCTTTCCGGTCGGGATCTCGGCGGCCTTCCTCTTCACGCTGATCTGCAAGTGGACCGGCCTTCTCGACGCCGACTTCAGCGGCCGGGCGCATCCGTTGACGCAGTTCATCTCCAAACCCGACGACTTCTCGTTCATCGTCGCCTGCTTCGCCGGCGCGGCCGGAATGCTCTCGCTCACCTCGGCCAAGTCGGGGGCCCTGATCGGAGTGCTGATCTCGGTGACGACGATCCCGGCGGCGGCGAACATCGGTGTCGCCGCCGCACTCGCCGACTGGTCCGAATGGCGCGGCGCGATGGCCCAGCTCGCCGTGAACCTGTCGGCGATCGTCGTCGCCGGCGTCGCGACCCTCTACATCCAGCGCCGAATCTACCGGCGCCGGCGCCGACGTCACATCGGCGACGGATCGCGCGCCGTCGCCGGCCTGCCCACCGACCCAGCGGCCATCTCTGCGCGCCGATGATCCGCCAGCTCGTCATCCTCATCGGCGCCTTCGCCGGCGGGGCGCTCGCCGCAGTCGCGCTGGGCGCCGACAGCCTCGGCATCGCCCTCGGCGTCGGCCAGGTCTGCTTCGCCGGCGTCTTGACCTGTGTCCTACTCGCCTGAGCGCTCGCCGAGGAGTGTCTCGGCCAGCTTTAGGTCGACAGGCGTCGTCACCTTGAGGTTCTCGGCCGGCGCCGGATGGATCAGCACCCGGCCTCCGGCCGCCTCGATCAGCATCGCCTCGTCGGTCGCGGCCGCAATCCCCTTGGAGTCCCCCGCCATCGCCGCCCGCAGCGCCTCGACCCAGAAGACCTGCGGCGTCTGCGCCGCCCACAACTCTCCCCGCTCCACCGTCCCCTCAATCTGCGGTCGCAACGCTTTTTCGTCCTTATCCATCGAAAAGGCGTTGCGACCCTGGTGACCGGGGGGAACAGTGCGCTTGATCGTGTCGGCGACGGGCGTCGCGGCGATCGCGCCGTCGGCATCGGCGTCATCCAGCAGCGTGGCGACGACGCCGTCGATCAGCTCGGGAGTGACGAGCGGACGCGCGGCGTCGTGAATCGCCACCAGCTCGGTGCCGACGGCGGCGAGGGCGTTCGACACCGACTGCGCACGGGTGGCGCCGCCGTCAACCACGCCGACGTCGCCCCCCGCCAGATCGTGCACATGCCCGGGCGGGCAGGCGACGACGATCGAGCGCACCGAACCCGCAGCGCGGCATGCGGCGATCGACCACTCGACCATGCGGCGGCCGGTCAACGGCACGAAGGCCTTCGGGCCGCCGGCTCCGAGCCTCTCCCCGGAGCCGGCGGCCGCGATCACGGCCGTGACGGAAGCTGCGGAGCTACGCCGTGGCGGCGAAGCGCTCCTCCAGCAGCCCGTCGAGGTATTCCTCCGCGCCCTCCTCGTCCTTGTCGAGCGCGTACATGAACTCCGAGGCGAGGATCTTCTTCGCCCGCGTGTACATCTGCTTCTCGCCGGTGGAGAGGCCCTTTTCCATCTCGCGGATCGCGAGGTTGCGGACCACCTCGGCGAGCTCGAACACGTCCCCGGTCTTGATCTTCTCGCGGTTGTACTTGAAGCGCCGGTTCCAGTTCTTCGGCATGTCCGAGACATCGTCGGTGAGGACGTCGGTGACCTTCTTGATTTCCTCCTCGTCGATCACCCGGCGCAGGCCGGCGACGCCGGCGTTCTCGCAGGGCACCATCACCGTGAGTTCGTTGTGGAGGATCTTGATGGTGAGGTACTCACGCTCCTCGCCCATCAGCTCACGGGCCTCCTTCTTCAGCACGAGGCCAGCGCCGTGGTGGGGATAGACGACCTTGTCCCCTTCCTCGAAGTCGCACACGTACGGGACGTCCGACTCGAGGTCCACCTCCATGACCTCCTCTGCTAGCTCAGAAATCGGGTGCTCCTTTCTCTTTCCGACGGCGCCGATCGCCGTTCAGCTCTGTTGGTACCGATCGACCAGGTCGACCTCCTGAAGCCTGCGCAGGCCCTCGCGGATGTCCTTGGCTCTGGTCGAGCCGACTCCGTCGACGGCCTCGAGGTCGGCGTCGGAGGCAGCGAGTACCTCCTCCAGCCCACCCAGCTCGAGGATGATCTTCTGGACGACAAGCTTGGGGATGCGCGGCACGCGGCCGAGCACGCGGTAGCCCCGAGGGGCGACCGGGAAGTCGAGCGTGTTGAGCTTGCGGTCGTAGCCGAGCAGCTCGCCGAGGCGACCGAAGTCGAGGACGTCCTGGTGCGGCATCCGCGCCAGCGACTGCAGGACGGTGGCAAGGTTCTCCTCGGAGTCTTCGACCGAGTAGTCGCGGATCAGCGCCGTCTTGTCGGCGGCGACGCCGACCATCGTCTCCTCGAGCTGCATCTCGATCAGGCGGCCCTCGGTGCCGAGCTCGACGATGTAACGCTCGACCTCGACCGCCATCCGCGTGACCAGCTCGGCGCGCTGCAGGACCGCGAGCGCGTCGTAGAGGACGCCACCGCCCTCGAACTCGAGTACGGTCAGGCGATTGGAGACCTGGTCGAGCCGGGCGCGGTACTTGTCGAGCGTCGCCAGGCCCTGGTTGGCCTTGGCCAGCACCGCCGGGATGTCCTGGAGGATGTACTTGGTTCCCTCGACGTAGAGGGAAACTACGTCGCGCCGCTGCGAGATCGCGATCACCAGCGCCTCCGTCTGTTTGGAGACGCGCTCCGCCGTACGGTGCCTGGTGCCGGTCTCAGCCGAGAGGATCGTGGGGTCCGGCATCAGCTGGACGTTGGCCCAGGCGATCGTCGTCGCCTCGGGGTTGAGCACGATGGCGCCGTCCATCTTCGCCACCTGGTAGAGCATCGCCGGCGTGTAGTCGATGTCGAGCTTGATCCCCCCCGACAGCATGTGCGAGATGTCGCTCGGGTCGCCGACGACGATCAGGCCGCCGGTGCTGGCGTGGACGATGTTGTCGATGCCCTCGCGCAGCGCGGTGCCGGGTGCGACGACGTCGAGGGCCCTCAGTAGTCGGGGATCTTGGCGTTCGGACAACTCGTGAAGCTCATCCCCAGGCAGCGCTGACATCGCCATCTAGGATGGCAAAAACCGCTTGGGAATGCGGTGTGGCTAATCCCAAGTGGACAGCTCGGGATGGACGTTGTCAATGAGACCGGTCACCCAAGCCCGCAAAATGCCGTCAGAGGTGGAAATGCCGGTGGCGCGCGGCGTGGGGTTCCGGCGGTGGCGCACCCGGGTCGCGGACAAAGGCCCACGTAAGGGCAGCGCCAAGCACACAGAGGGCGACGGAGACCCAGGTGGAGCCGGCGATCGATTCGGCGAAGGAGTCGCCCGAGGCCTGCAGGGCGTGGAAGGCGGCGCCGGTCGCGGCGAGGGCAAGGGAACCGGCGACGATCCTGTCCATCGCCAGCACTCCGGAGGCGATGCCGACCTTCTCCGCCGGCATCGCCGCCATCGCCGCCGTCGACATCGGCGCGTAGACGAGCCCGATCGCGATGCCGAAGAGGAGGTAGCCGGCGAGGAGGACCGCGTAGGGGCTGTCCGACGCGATCTGGGTAAGGACGACGAGGCCGGCGACGGCCGAAAGCATCCCGGCCGTCATCAGGCCGCGGGCGCCGAAACGCCCGATCAGCCTGCCCGAGAACGGTGAGATGAAGACCATCGGGGCGGTCACCGGCAGGATCATCAGGCCGCTGAGGATCGCCGAGTGCCCGCGCGCGTCCTGCAGGTACTGGGGCTGGAAGAACATCACCGCCCAGTAGGAGCCGACGACGGCGAAGGCGGCCGCGCTGGCGCCGAAATAGGGCCCGTTGCGGAAGAGCGAGAATTCGACGATCGGGTTGCGCACCCGCCGCTCGACCCAGCCGAACGCGGCGAGCGCGGCGAGGCCGACCGCGGCGAGCGCCGCCGTCAGCCCGGCGGGCCACTCACGCGACTGGATCATCGCCAGGACGAGACCCCCGAGGCCGAGCGTCAGAGCCGCCAGGCCGGCGACGTCGACGTGCCGGCTGGCGCCGGGATCGGTCGACTCCGGCGCCGCCGCGATCACGATCGCCAGGCCGGCCGCGACGATCGGCAGGTTGATCCAGAAGATCAGCCGCCAGTCGAGCGCGATCAGGCAGCCGCCGACGACCGGCCCGATCGCCAGGGCGATCGCCGAGACCGCCGCCCAGATGCCCAGCGCCCGCGGCTGCTCCTCGGCCGGAAACGCGTTGCAGACGATCGCCAGCGATAGCGAGAGCATCGGCGCCGCGCCGACGCCCTGCAGGACCCGGCCCGCGATCAGCATCAGCGGGCCCTGCGCCGCCCCGGAGAGCACCGAGCCGGCGCCGAACAGCACCATCCCCAGCACGAACAGCCGCTTGCGCCCGAGCATGTCCCCCAGCCGTCCGGCCGTCACGACCAGCACCGCGATCGTCAGCAGGTACCCGTTCATCACCCACTGCAGCTCCGTCGTGCTCGCCCCCAGCTCGCCTTTGATCGACGACAGCGCCAGCGCCACCACGGTCGAGTCGAGCATCAGCAGGAACAGGCCGGCGCAGGCCCCTATGAGAGTCCACCACTTGCGATTTTCTCCGCGGGCCATCGTCCCGCTGAAGCTATAGGCGAGGCCGGCGGTGGGACCCTCCGCCAGAAGCCGTCGCGCAGCTGAAATCCCAGTGTGCTCCGCGGCGTGGACACAGAGCTTCTGTCTGGAGGGCCCCACCGCCGGCTCTCAACAGCTTTCCCGGGACGGCGATGGCGGGCAGATCACCGGTCGGAGCTGCTTCGGGCCCACGACTCCTGTAGACGAGGCGCCGACTGCCCCTCCAGCCGAAAGCTCTGTGTCCACGTCCGAACCTGTACCGGGAATTCAGCTGCGCGACGGTTTTCGGCGGAGGGGCAGTCGGCGCCTCACTACAAGCTGTTAGTGGCTCGCGATCAGGTCTCGCGTCGGGTCGATGCCCCAGCGGCCGCCGACCTCGGCAAGCTCTGGAGTGAGCGGCCAGCGGTCGGGGCGCTCCTCGCCTTCGTGTTCGGGGCTGGCCCCCTTGAGCGTCATGCAGTTCGAGTTGTCGCCGATCGCCCGGATCGCGGCGACGTCCTCGGCGGAGAGGCGTTGTTCGGGGGGCAGCGTCGCGAGCTCCAGCCGCTTCGCCTCGATTGGACAGGCCGCCTCCCCCAGCTCCTGGATCAGGGTCGGCACGACGCACTCGACCGCCGGGTGGGCGAGGTTCCACTGGCAGGCGAGTTGGATGAAGGTGAGCTTGGCCCCTTCGGCGAAAGGCTGGAGCCGTTCCAGCTTCTCCAGCCCCGCCTCGATCCAGCCAGGTGGGCGAAAGGCCCGGTGGTCGTGCTCGGCCAGCTGGGTTTGCGGACCAAGGTCCCCCCAGAAGAGGCCGCCGTAGTCGACGACGCGGGTGATCACCTTGACCCCGTGGCGCTCGGCGGCGTCGAGGCAGAGCTCGCCAGGCCACGGCTCGAACGGGTTGAGGATGATCATCGCCCAGTCGATGCGGTCGCCGAAACGCTCCAGGCAGGAGATCAGGTCGAGGGTGAAGCCGTTGGCGGGGCCGGGCGCGACGCCGATCTGACCCGTCAGGCCCTCCTCGCGCAGAGCCTCCATCCCATCCCAGACCGCCTCGCTCGAATAGCCGATCCGGTCCGGGTTGTGGAGCAGCAAGACATCGAAGCGGTCGACGCCGATCCGCTCCAAGCTCCTCTCCGTCGCCATACGCAGGTAACCCGCGTACTCGCCCTCGCCGCGCAGCCGCGGATCGGTGAACCGCGGGAATCCTCGCGGCCCGTCCCGCTCTCCCCCGTAGAAGTCATGGCCGACCGCGCCGACGAGGCAATAGGAGTCGCGCTGCACACCCTCCAGCGCCCTCCCCAGCATCTCGTCCGCCTCGCCCTGCCCGTAGGCGTCGGCGGTGAGGACGGTGTCGATCCCGCCGCCCGGCCGCAGAAGGCGCTGGAGTCGCTCCTCGTCCACGGCGTCGCCGAAGCGGAGGAAACGCCCTCCGCTCCAGGCGCCTATCGCGGTCCGGCCCGGCTCGCGCACCCGTCGAAGGCTAGGCGTCTTCGCCGGAGGGGCGCTCTTCGCCCGTGGACGGCTCGCCGCCCGTATCCTCGCCGTCGTCCTTCTTGGCGCCGACTCCGACCTTCTCGGGCTCGGGCTTGGACTTCTTCGAGCGCACCTGCTTCTTCGGTTTGACGATCTTCAGGCTCAGCGGCCGGTCCTCGTCGTCGCCCGAGGAGTCGCGCTCGACCATCACGGTCGAACCGGGCGGCATCTCGCCCTGACGCAGCACCTCGTCGGCGAGCGGGTCCTCGATGTAGCGCTGGATCGCGCGCCGCAACGGCCGCGCCCCCATCGACGGGTCCCAGCCTTTGTCGACGAGCAGGTCCTTGGCGTCCTCGCTGAGCTCCAGCTGCAACTCGTGCTCGGCCACCTGGACGCGGACGCGGTTGATCATCAGGTCGATGATCTCCTTCACCTCGTCCTTGGCGAGCTTGTGGAAGACGATCACCTCGTCGATCCGGTTGAGGAACTCGGGCCGGAAGACTTTCTTCAGGTCGCTCATGATCCGGTTCTTCATGTCGTCGTAGGACATGCCGGTCTCGTCGGAGACGGTGAAGCCGATCGAGGTGTTCTTGGCGATCTCCGAGGCGCCGATGTTCGAGGTCATGATCACGATCGAGTTGCGGAAGTCGACCGTCCGCCCCTGGGCGTCGGTCAGCCGGCCGTCCTCGAGGATCTGCAGCAGGATGTTGAAGACGTCCGGGTGCGCCTTCTCGATCTCGTCGAGCAGCAGCACGCTGTAGGGCTTGCGCCGCACCGCCTCGGTCAGCTGGCCGCCCTCGTCGTAGCCGATGTAGCCCGGCGGCGAGCCGACCAGGCGGCTGACCGCATGCTTCTCCATGTACTCGGACATGTCGATGCGGACCATCGACTCCTCGTCGCCGAAGAGGAACTCCGCCAGTGTGCGGGCGAGCTCGGTCTTGCCGACCCCGGAGGGGCCGAGGAAGATGAACGAGCCAGCCGGACGCTTGGGGTCCTTGATCCCGGCGCGCGAGCGGCGGATCGCCTTCGAGACAGCCGTGATCGCGACCTCCTGGCCGATCACCCGCTTGTGCAGCTCCTCCTCCATGCGGATCAGCTTCTTGGTCTCGGCCTCGGTCAGTTTGAAGACCGGGATCCCGGTCCACATCGAGACGATGTCGGCGATCTCCTCTTCGCCCACGTCGGGCCGCTCGCCGCTCTCGCCCTCGGCCCACTCGTCTTCGAGCTGGCGCTTGCGGGTCGTCAGCTGTCGCTCGCTGTCGCGCAGGTTCGCCGCCTTCTCGAACTCCTGCGCTTCGATCGCGGCCTCCTTCTCGCGCCGCGTCGTCTCGATTTCCTCCTCGAGGTCGCGGTAGACGGGCGGGGCGCTCATCGACTTGATCCGCATCCGCGACGCGGCCTCGTCGATCAGGTCGATCGCCTTGTCGGGCAGGAAGCGGTCGGAGATGTAGCGATCGGCCAGCTCGGCGGCGGCTTGCAGCGCGTCGTCGGTGATGTTGACGCGGTGGTGCTGCTCGTAGCGCTCGCGCAGGCCTTCGAGGATCTTGACCGAGTCCTCGACCGAGGGCTGGTCGACTTTGATCTGGGCAAAGCGGCGCTCCAGCGCCGAGTCGCGCTCCAGGTACTTGCGGTACTCGTCGAGGGTGGTCGCGCCGATCGTCTGGATCTCGCCGCGGGCGAGAGCCGGCTTGAGGATCGAGGCGGCGTCGATAGCGCCCTCGGCGGCGCCGGCGCCGACGAGGTTGTGAAGCTCGTCGATGAAGAGGATGATGTCGCCGCGCTGGGTGATCTCCTTCATCACCTTCTTGAGCCGCTCCTCGAACTCGCCGCGGTACTTCGACCCCGCGACGAGCGCCGCCAGGTCGAGGGTGTAGATCTGCTTGTTCTTGAGCAGCTCGGGCACCTCGCCCTTGTTGATGCGGGCGGCGAGGCCCTCGACCACGGCCGTCTTGCCGACGCCCGGCTCGCCGAGCAGCACGGGGTTGTTCTTCGTGCGCCGCGAGAGGATCTGCATGATCCGCTCGATCTCGGTTTCGCGGCCGATCACCGGGTCGAGCTTGCCCTCGTCGGCGAGCTTGGTCAGGTTGCGGCCGAACTGGTCGAGCAGCTTCGAGGACTTCTTGCCCTCGCCGGAACCGCCGCCGCCCGGGCCGCCGCCTTGGCGACGCCCGCCGGGGCCGGAAAGCATGCGGATGACCTCGTTGCGGATCTTGTCCGAGTCGGCGTCGAAGTCGAGCAGGATGCGCGCGGCGACGCCCTCGTTCTCACGCACGAGGCCGAGCAGGATGTGCTCGGTGCCGATGTAGTTGTGGCCGAGCGAGAGCGCCTCGCGCAGGGCGAGCTCGAGCACCTTCTTGGCGCGCGGCGTGAACGGGATCTGGCCGGAGGTGACCTCCTCGCCGGATCCGACGATGCGGACGACCTGCGAGCGGACCCGCTCGGTCGTGATGTCGAGCGACTCGAGCACACGGGCGGCGAGGCCCTCCTCCTCGCGCAGCAGCCCGAGCAGGATGTGCTCGGTGCCGATGTAGTTGTGCTTCAGCGTGCGCGCCTCTTCCTGGGCCAGGACGACCACTTGACGGGCTCGCTCTGTGAATCGCTCGAACAAAAAGCCTCTCCATCTCCCCAACGCCGGATCGCCGGGGAAGTCTCGGTAGACGCCCTTCGTTTATCGGGAGGCGCCCATGTGCTCCCTTAACGATACCGAGAGCGCCCAACCGGCCTGAGAGTGCAAAACATCGCTCAGAGCGGCTTTTTGGCCAGTTTCCCTCGTTCCGGTGTGACTTATGTCTCCATGGGTGGCATAACTCGCACCGCAAGCTAGGTGCGCATCGCCGGGTAGAGCACGACCTCGCGCACGCTTTTCGCGCCGGTCAGCAGCATGGCCAGACGGTCGATGCCGATGCCGACGCCGCCCGTCGGCGGCATCCCCTGCTCCAGTGCGGCGACGAAGTCCTCGTCGTAGGGCTGCGCCTCCTCGTCGCCGCGCGCGAGCTCCTCGGCCTGCTGCTCGAAGCGCCGTCGCTGCTCGTCGGGGTCGTTCAGCTCCGTGAAGCCGTTGGCGATCTCCATGCCGCCGGCAAAAGCCTCGAAGCGCTCGACCAACCCCTTCTCGGAACGATGCGACTTGGCGAAGGGCGAGAGCTCGACCGGGTAGTCGAGGACGAAGGTCGGCTGGACCAGCTCGGGCTCCACCGACCGCGAAAGCAGGCCGTCGACGAGCTTGCCCCAGCCCTCGTCGGGCTCGGGCTTCGTATCCATCGCCTCGGCCAGCGCCTCGCGGGTCGGATGCTCGGCGATGTCGATGCCCGTTCGTTCGCGGATCGCCTCGCGCAGCGTGATCCGCTTCCAGGGCGGCGCGAAGTCGATCGTCGCCTCGCCGCGCTGGACCTTGGTCGTGCCGAGCACGCGCTCGGCCACCTCGGCGACCATCGTCTCGACCTTGTGCGCGGTGGCCGCGTAGTCGGCGTAGGCCTCGTACCACTCGAGCATCGTGAACTCGGGGTTGTGCTTGTGCGAGACGCCCTCGTTGCGGAAGTCCTTGCCCAGCTCGTAGACGCGGTCGATGCCGCCGACCACCAGGCGCTTGAGATAGAGCTCGGTGGCGATCCGCAGGTAGAAATCGCGGTCGAGCGCATTGTGATGCGTGACGAACGGCCGCGCCAGAGCGCCGCCGTAGAGCGGCTGCAGCACCGGCGTCTCGACCTCGACGAAGCCGCGCTCGTCGAGCCAGCGGCGCACCTCGCCGACGGTGCGGGCGCGCAGGGTGAAGAGGCGCCGGCTCTCCTCGTTGGCGATCAGGTCGAGCTCGCGATGGCGGTAGCGGGTCTCGACGTCCTCGAGGCCGTGGAACTTGTCCGGCGGCGGCCGCAGGCTCTTGGCGAGCAGCTTCCAGCGGTCGATCGCAAGCGAGAGCTCGCCGCCCCGGCGGGTGGCCAGCGCCGTCCCCTCGACCCCGACGATGTCGCCGAGGTCGAGCTCGACCAGCAGTCTGTAGGGCTCCTCGCCCAGCAGGTCCTCGCGCGCGTGCAGCTGGATCTGGCCGCTGCCGTCGCGCAGGTCGAGGAAGCAGGCCTTGCCGTGGCCACGACGGCCGACGATCCGGCCGGCGATCCGGTGCCGCGACTCGGTCTCCACGCCCGGCGCCAAACCCTCGTGCGCGGCGCGCACCTCGGCGACGTCCTCGCGCTCGAACTGCTCCGGCGGGAACGCCTCCAGGCCCGCCTCGCGCAGCCGCTCCAGCTTCTCCCGCCGGTCCCGCAGGACATCGGACAGCTTCGGCTCTTCCATCCGGTCACTCATCGCTGCGCGAGCCTATCGGGGCCGCCTAGGGCCCAGCCCGGTAGGGGTGGAACGTCTTGTACTTTTTCGCGGCCGCACGCCCGGGCGCCAGCAATTCGACGAAGCTCGAAAAAGTTAAGTGGAACCCCTGCCGGGCTGGGCCCTGACCCCGCCGATCGGCCCTACGCCCTCTCGATCTTCGTGATCTTCAATTTCTTCTTCGGCCCGCGCGGGACCTCGACGGTGACGATGTCGTTGCGCTTGTGCCCGATCAGCGCTTTGCCGATCGGCGACTCGTTGGAGAGCTTGTGCTCGAGCGGGTCGGCCTCGGTCGAGCCGACGATCTGGAACTTCTGCGAATCGCCGGTCTTCTGGTCCTTGACGTGGACGATCGAACCGAACTGGACTTCGTCGGTGCCGAGGTCCTTCTCGTCGATCACGGTCGCGCGACGCAGCCGCTCTTCGAGCTGGGCGATCCGCTGCTCGAGCAACGCCTGCTCGTTCTTGGCGTCGTCGTACTCGGCGTTCTCGGAGATGTCGCCGAACTCACGCGCCTCTTTGATCCGTTCGGCGACCTCACGGCGCTTGACGGTCGTGAGGTGATCTATCTCCTCTTTGAGCTTCTCGAGACCCTCGGGGGTGATTACGGACTGGCGAGTCACTTGTCCTAACCTCGCTTTTGCTCGATGGACGGCCTTGCGGTGAAGGCGTTGGGACCAAAAAAACGGCCAGGCGCGGTAACTCGAGTCACCACACCCAGGCCGGAAGTCGCGGGATTATAGCTAGAGGAGTGAAGCGGCTAAGCCCGTGCGTGCGCAGGCGTGGCCAGAGAGGCGATCAGGCGGCGGGCTTCGGGCAGGTCGGCATTGCGCTGCAGCTCGTCGGCGAGCTCCGCACCGGCCCCCAGCGACTCGACGTACCAGGGGTAGAACTTGCGCAGGTAGCGCCCGGCGCGCTCGCTGCCGAGGTGCTCCTCGGCCCGGTCGATGACCCAGAGCAGCTCGGCGACGACCTCGCCGCGGGCGGGCGGCTCCTCGCGGCGGCCGGTCAGCTCCTCGAAGACCCACGGGTTGCCGAGCGAGCCGCGCGCGATCATCACCGCGCCGGCGCCGGACTCCTCGTAGGCGGCGCGCGCGGCCTCGGCTGTTTTCAGGCCGCCGGAGACGATCACCGGAACGTCGACGCGTTCGGCCAGCTCCCGTGTCAGCGCGTAGTCGGGGACGCCCCTGTGCCCCACCGTGGCGGCCCGCGGGTGGAAGGCGATCGCGGCGACACCGGCCTCCTCGGCCAGCCGCACGGCGAGATCGAAGCCGGAGCGCTCGCCGGCTTCGATCCCCGAGCGGAGCTTCACCGTCACCGGCAGCCCGCCGCCCTCGATCGCGGCGCGGGCGAGCCCCAGGGCGAGCTCGTGATCGCGCAGCAGCTCGGCGCCGGCGCCCGTCTTGCGCACCTTGCGCACCGGACAGCCCATGTTGATGTCGATCAGGTCGGCGCCCGCCCCCGCGGCGATCGCCGCCGCCGAGCGCATCACCTCGGCGTCGTGCCCGAACAGCTGGATCGAAACCGGGCGCTCGTCGGGGTGGATCCGCAGCAGCTCGCGCAGAGTGCGCTCGTTGCGGTGGTGGAGGCCGAAGCTGGAGACCATCTCCGAGACGGCCAGGCCGGCGCCGTGGCGCTTGGCCTGCAGGCGCACGAACCAGTTGCCGATCCCGGCCAGCGGCGCGAGCAGGACGCGGTTGGGGATCTCTATCTCGCCGATCCGCAGGGGATCAGTCAGGGGGGGCTGTCGCGGTGTTTCGCTCATGGATCAGGCGCAGGCCCTTCAGGGTAAGCATGTCGTCGACTTCCTCGATCGTCTCGGTGAAGGGGACGACGACGGAGGCATAGCCGCCCGTGGCAAGCACCCGCGGATTCGGCAACTCCTCTTCGATCCGGCGCACGATGCCGTCGATCAACCCGGCGAAGCCGAAGATGAAGCCGGAGTGGATCGCCGCCCGGGTCGAACGGCCAATTGCTTCCCGCGGCTCTTCGAGGTCGATCCTCGTGATCCGGGCCGCCCGTTCGATCAAGGCGCTGAGCGAGGGCGCGAGGCCGGGGCCGATCGCGCCGCCGAGGTACTCGCCACTGGCGGATACCGCGTCGATATTGATGCCGGTTCCGAAATCGACGGAGACGCAAGCCTCGCCGAACCGCTCGTATGCGGCGATCGCGTTGACGAGACGGTCGGCGCCGACCTCGAGCGGGTTGTCGATGCGGATCGGCATCCCGGTCTTTACCCCAG
>Ga0207648_10002993_pt1 | contig 17859 bp, 15 predicted proteins | sample KBSMisM32_FD_184310 | JGI IMG/M metagenome (GOLD analysis project Ga0207648, IMG submission 184310) | Miscanthus rhizosphere microbial communities from Kellogg Biological Station, Michigan, USA - KBS Miscanthus M3-2 (SPAdes) (version 2) | ecosystem: Host-associated > Plants > Roots >...
CGTCCCCGACCTGCAATTTCAGGTCACCGGTGCTGTTGATGAACGGATCCTCGTGGATCAACAACCCGACACCGTGGCCGGTGCCATGGCTGAACCACTCGCCGTACCCGGCGTCGGTGATGGCGGTGCGGCACACCGCGTCGAGCTCGGCTGTGCTGAGGCCACTCTCCACGGCCGCCACGCCCGCCTTCTGGGCCTCCAGGACGACTTCGTACAGCTCTTGCTGCAATGACGTCGGGTCACCGATGAAGAACGTGCGCGTCATGTCGCTGTGGTATCCGTCGTACAGCGCGCCGACATCGATGATCAGCGTGTGCCCGGCTTCGATGACAGTGTCGGTGGGACGGTGATGCGGTCTCGCGGCGTTGACGGGGCCGGTGGCGACGATGGTCTCGTAGCTCGGTCCGCTGGCGCCGAACTCGCGCATGCGGATTTCCAGCTCGTTGCGAACCTCGGCTTCGGTTCGGCCTTCGGGAGGAGTACTGGTGAGGACATCGGCGAGCGCCGCGTCGGCGATTCGGCAGGCCTCGGCCATTCGGGCGATCTCGCCTCCGTCCTTCACGCGACGTTCGGCTTCTACGGCACCACCGACCGGTACGAGTTCCGTGTGCAGCGCGGTGGTGAAGCGTTGGTACTGCTGAAAGCTGACGTGGGCAGACTCGAATCCGAATCGTCCGAAACGGGCGGTCTCCGCTGCCAACGAGTCGAGCATCGCCGCGCCGGACAGGCCGACGATCACTCGGCCGTCGACACCCGCCCCCGACATCTGCGAGCGAGCCTGCTCGCCGTAGCGACCGTCGGTGATGAGCACGACCTCGTCGGGCGTCAGCAGCGCCCATCCGTTCGAGCCGGTGAAGCCGGTCAGCCAACGGATGTTGGAGAGGTCGGTCACGAGCAACGCCTCGATGTTGTCGAAGCGTCGACGTACGCGGTTGCTTCGCTCGGCGATGTGCGACGTCTCGATCATGCCGCGCCCAGCTTGGCGGCGACCGCCTCGACCGCCAGCCGATAACCCTGCATCCCGAAGCCCATGATCGATCCAGTCGAGACCGGCGCGATCACGCTGGTGTGACGCCACGGTTCCCGCGCGTTCGGGTTGGAGATGTGCACTTCGACGATCGGGCCTTCGAAGGCTGCCAACGCGTCGTGGATGCTCCATGCGTAGTGGGTGAAGGCACCAGGATTGATGATGATCGCCGCAGCCGTGCCACGCGCTTCGTGGATCGCGTCGACGAGCGCGCCCTCGTGATTGCTCTGGAACGCCGTCACCTCGTGTCCGAACTCCTTGGCCGCGATCGTGGTGAACTGCACGTAGTCGTCGAGCGTCGCCGTGCCGTAGATGTGCGGCTCGCGCTGACCGAGCAGATTGAGGTTCGGGCCATGCAGGAGACTGATCAGCGCCACGGCTCTATCGTGCCACGTGCTCGGCGAACTGCCGACGATCGATTCGATAGAGCACGTGCCGCCGGTGCGTCCAGTCCGGCAGCATCGGGTGATCGAAGTCGCCGTCGGGATCTCGGACCATGCCGATCTTCTCCATGACACGTCGCGATTTGACGTTGGCCTCGGTCGTGAAGCTGACGATCTCGTCGCGTGGCAGGTCGACGTTGTCGAATCCCCACTGCAGCGCTGCGGTTGCGGCCTCGGGGGCGAATCCCTTACCCCAGTGCTGTTTGCCGAGCCGCCAGCCGACCTCGACGCATGGAGTGAACTCGGCCTGCCATGCCGGCATCATCAGACCGACGAAGCCGATCAGCGCACCCGTGTCGGTTCGTTCCACTGCCCACAGTCCGAAGTCGTTCTGATCCCAGTAGGCGGTCATCCGATCGATCATCTCGTCGCTCTGCTGGGCAGTGAGCGTCGACGGGAAGTGCTCCATCACCTCGGGGTCGCCGTTGAGCTCGGCGTACGGTTCGCGGTCGCTGTCGCGCCATTCGCGCATCAACAAACGCTCGGTCGTCAGGCGTGGTGTCGTCACGGCGGCGCCGTCACGGTGTTGTCTTCATTGGCGTGACATCGCGTCGAGCGCTCGGCGGGCCGCGTCGGCCGGTACGTGATCGACCAACTCGACGCCGTTCGAACCGTCGAGCACGAACGTGAGGCCGCCGTCGAGCGCCTTCTTGTCGCGTCCCATCAGCTCGATCAAGGTTGCCGGGTCGATGTCCCCTGGAAGGGCTGTGTCGAGTTCGTAGCTGCCGCCAACCACTTCGTAGTGCTGGGCGACGCGTCGCTCGTCGATGCGGCCGAGGACGTTGGCGAGATGTGCCGCGTAGACCAACCCGACGGCGACGGCTTCGCCGTGGGCCAGCGAGTAGTCGGTGGCGATCTCGAGGGCGTGGGCCAGGGTGTGCCCGTAGTTGAGCAGTGCCCGTCCACCCGACTCGCGTTCGTCGGCGGCGACGATCTCGGCCTTGATCTGCACGCAGCGAGCGATGCGCTCGGTCTCGTCCATCGCCAACAGATCGTCGCCGGTGAGGAAGTGGTACTTGGCCATCTCGCCGCGGCCACAGCGCAGCTCGCGCGGCGACAACGTCTTCAACGCGTCGAGGTCGCACACGACGCCTGACGGCTGCCAGAACGCACCGACGAGGTTCTTGCCACCGACGCCATCCACCGCGGTGAGGTTGACGGCGGTCTTCCCACCGATCGCCGCGTCGACCATTCCGAGAAGAGTGGTCGACACGTTGACGACGGGGACGCCGCGATGCCAGGTTGCCGCGGCGAACCCGGCGACGTCGGTGACCATGCCGCCGCCGACACCGATCACCACGTCGTTGCGAGTGAGGCCGAACCTGGCGAAGCCGCGGGCCAGCGACTCGATCGTCGCCAGCGACTTGTGCTCCTCGCCGGCCCCGATCGTGAACACCTCGCTCGAGATGCCCGGGTCGATGTCGAGGGGTATGCCGGCCTGGGTGACGATCGCAGCGCGTTTCGCGGTGGACGGCAACAGGCCGGCGACCTCGTGGCGGGCGCCGTGGCCGACGATCACGTCGTAGCTGCGCCCGGCCAGAGGCACCTGGATCGTGATCATCGCAGCACCGCTTCTGCCACGTCGCTCGGGGTTCGATGGTCGACGAACACGATGGCGTCGGCAACCTCTCGGTAGAGCGCTTCGCGATCGCGGTACATCTGTTGCAACGTACCCGCCGGATCGTCGTCGAGCAGTGGGCGATGCCCTCCCGACATGGCCCGGGCGACGAGGATGTCCGGACTGGCGCACAGCCAGACGATTCGGGCGTTCGCCTCCTTCAGCGCCGTGCGGTTCTCCTCACGCAACACGACACCGCCGGCGGCGGCAATGACGGCCGGCTGCGGAGACGCCAACGCATCGAGCAGCGCGGCGGTCTCGAACGCCCGAAAGGCCTCTTCGCCTTCGTCGGCGAAGATCTGTCGCACGGTGCGGCCGGTGAGGCGCTCGATCACCTGATCACTGTCGATCACCTCACGCCCGAGTCGCAGCGCAGCGATGCGCGCAACGGTGGTCTTGCCCGATCCCATCAAACCGACCAGGACCAAGTGTTGATCAGCAGCGACCCCCACGGCTCAACCGAGCGAGGCGCGATACGACTCGGCATTCCGGACGAACTCGGTCAACGAGTCGCCACCGAACTTCCGTTGCGCCTCGGCAGCCACGACCAGCGCCACCATCGTCTCGGCCACAACTCCCATCGCCGGCACCGCGGTGACATCGGTGCGTTCCTTGAAGCTGACCGTCGACTCCTTGGTGACGACATCGACGGTCTTGAGCGTCGGTTGGTTGAGGGTCGCCAGCGGCTTCATCGCGGCTCGCACCACCAACATCTCGCCGGTCGTCATGCCGCCCTCGGTGCCGCCGGCGAGCGCCGTCTCGCGTCGGTACTCCCCCGTCGACTCCTCCCACACGATCGCGTCGTGTGCCGTGCTGCCCCGACGCCCGGCGACTTCGAAACCGTCGCCGATCTCGACGCCCTTCACTGCCTGGATGCTCATGATCGCCTGCGCGAGCGCGGCGTCGATCTTGCGGTCCCAGTGAACGTGGCTGCCGAGACCCGTGGGCACGCCGTAGCCGAGCACCTCGACGACGCCACCGAGCGAATCGCCGTCTTTCGCCGCGGCCTTGACCTCGTCGATCATCGCCGCCTCGGCTGCCGAGTCGAAGCAGCGGACGGGCGATTCGTCGACGCGCTCGAGATCGGCGATCGTCGGGCGTTCGGTGGCTTTCGACCGCACGCTGCCCATCTGGATCACGTGGGACAGGATCGACACGCCCAACTCGCCGAGCAACTTCTTCGCCAGTGCACCGGCGGCGACCCGCGCCGCGGTCTCGCGGGCGCTGGCCCGCTCGAGCACGTCGCGTGCGTCGGTGAACCCGTACTTCTGCATCCCGACGAGATCGGCGTGGCCTGGACGCACCTGCGTCAGCGGTTGCTTGGTGACTCCGGGGGCCGGCGACATCTCCTCGTGCCACTTGTCGCTGCGGAACCACTCGCTGTTCTTGATCTCGATCGCCACGGGCGAGCCGAGCGTGCGACCGTGGCGCACACCGCCGAGCAGCGTCAGATCGTCCTGTTCGAACTTCTGGCGTGGCCCACGACCGAAACCAAGACGGCGCCGGGCCATCTCGGCCTGGACCTCCTCGACGGTGATCGGCAGCCCCGCGGGCAGGCCTTCGACGATCACGACCAACGCCTGACCGTGCGATTCACCTGCGGTGAGGAACCGAAGCATCAGGTCAAGGCTACTGGCCCCGCGTTGCCAACTCTCGCTCTGCGGCCGCCCACAACACCGCCGCATCGGGACTCGTCCCGGTCCACAACCGCTGTTGCAGCACGGCCTGGTGCACGAGCATCCCGAGCCCCTCGACCGTCTTCGCGCCGATGTTGCGCGCGGCGCCGAGCAACGCCGTGTGGCGCGGGTGGTAGACGATGTCGGCGATCACCTGCTCGCGCCGGAGCACCGTCGCGTCGCACGGCATCTCGTGGGTGCCCATGCCGATCGACGTCGCGTTGATGACGATGTCGGACTCGGCGATGTCGTCCGGTTCGCCGACCACACCGATGCCGACCAGCGCGGCGGCCTCCTCGGCGCGTCGTGTCGAGCGGTTGACGATCGTGATCGACTTGGCGCCGGCCCGCGAGACCGCGTCGACGATCGCTCGGGCCGCGCCACCCGCGCCCAGCACGCACACGGACTTGCCGGTGACGTCGACATCGGCGGCGAGCAAGGAAGCGACGAAACCTGCACCGTCGGTGCTGTAACCGCGAAGGCGTCCGTCACCGAGTGGCACGACAGTGTTGACACTGCGCAACACGGCCGCCGCCGGATCCAGCTCGTCGACGAGCCTGGCGACATCCTCCTTGTGCGGCATCGTGATCGACAACCCGCCGAGACCGAGGACCCGCATCGCATCGAGTGCAGCACCCGCCTCCCCCGCGCCGACCTCGAAGGCGGCATACATCCAATCGACTCCGGTGGCGGCGAACCCGGCGTTGTGGAGCGCCGGCGACAGACTGTGTCGCACAGGGCTGCCGATGATCGCGGCGAGTCGAGTCGACCCGGATATCACCCCAGCAACCCGAGATCGCGGGCCCGTTGGACGTTGGCGTTGTGTTGGTCCAACGTGGCTGCGAACGCGTGCCGGCCGTCCTCGTCGGCGACGACGTAGTACAGGTAGTGGCAGTCGACCGGGTTCGGCAGCGCCACGCAGATGGGGTCGCCCTGCGACGGATCGGGGGCCGGGTTGACCGCCGCCTGTATCGAGGCCCGACCCGGATTGGCGATCGGTGTCAACGGCAGCCCGGTGTGCATGTAGGTGTTGTACGGCGTGTCGAGGTTGATGACGTCGGCGATCGGCGTGCCCGCGGGGTGGCCGTACAGCAAGGTGGCGTCGATCTGCAACGGCATGCCCATGTTGAAGCGGTTGATGATGACCCTGGCGATCTTCGGGCGGTCCTCGTCGACCTTCGCTTCGCGTTCGATCATCGACGCAATGATCAGCACCTGGTACGGGCTGAGACCGAGTTGTGCGGCCTTCGTCGCGACGTCTTCCTGCCGGACCACGAGGTCCATCAGATCGATCATCCGTTGGGCGATGTGCGAAGGGGTTTCGTCGGCCGAGATCCGGTAGGTGTCGGGGAACAGCAAGCCTTCCATCGACACCGCACCGTCGGGTTGCAGTGGCGAATGCACCGAGCCGTCGGTGAGCGCGGTCATGAAGCCCTGCGGGTCCATCCTCGGCAACTTCGCCGACAACCGCTCGGCCATCTTCTCGAGCGTGAAGCCTTCCGGGAAGGTGACGTTGGTGTACGTCAACGAAGGTGGCGTGCGCAGCACGCGCAGCAGGTTCCCGATGTGATCGCGGGGCCGAAGTTCGTAGTCACCGGGTGTCAGCACCAAGCCGCCGTTGTGGTCGACGTAGTAGCGGAACACGCGTGAGTTGGTGATGAGCCCGCGATCCTGCAGACGTTCCGAGATCGTCTCGACGGTGTCGGTGGGCAGCACCTTGAAGACCTGGACGGCGCCGGGATCACCGGAGGGGTTGACCTGGCGGAGATACCACAACCCCACGCAACCGGCGACGATGAGGGCGACCACGACGAGGAGCCCGGTGAAGTACACGAGGTACTTGATCGACCGGTGCGAACGTCGTTTGCGCTCGATCACCAAGGCGTCGGTGACGTCGGGGTCGTCCCACGGATCGTGCGACCATTCGCGTTGTTCGAGCGTCGCCCGCCTCACTGCCGCGGACCTCCGGCGTCGAGCCAGTTCTGCAACATCACCGCGGCGGCGATCTTGTCGACGACGCGCCGCCTGGCCTGGGCGCGCATCTTGGCTTCCATCATCGCCTGATCGGCAGTGACGGTCGTGCGTCGCTCGTCGAAGGTCACCACCGGCACGGACACAACGGTAGCCAGCGCTGCGGCCTCGTCGATGGCAGCCCGAGCAGCGGGACCGCTCGAGCCGTTCATGTTCAGCGGAAGGCCGACGACCACGATGTCGGCTTCCTCCTCGGCGACGATCTTTGCGATCGCCTCGTGATCGCGTCGGACGTTGCCGCTGCGTTGCAACACCTGCAGGGGCGACGCGATGGTTCCGGTGCGATCACCGATGGCCACGCCGACGCGCTTCGAACCGAGATCGAGGCCGAGTGCGCGCACGGCCGAGGCGGTCACCTGCCGGCCGCCTCCGCAGCGATTCGCAGCGCCTCGTCGAGACCCTCGGGGTTCTTCCCGCCGGCCGTGGCGATGTCGCCCTTGCCGCCACCACCGCCACCGACAGCCTTGGCGGCGTCCTTGATGAGGTCGCCGGCGACCTTGCCGGACTCCGGAGTGACCGCGGAGACCAGCGAGACACCACCGGTGTCGGTGACGCCGCCGAGCACGACGGTGTGCACGCCGGGCTGCTGGCGCACGGCAACGGCCAGATCGCGCAGATCGCCGGGGCTGATTCCATCGACGCGCTGTACGACTACACCGTCAGCGGCCGCCGCAGCGAGCTCGGTCGCCCGACCGCTGGCAAGTTGCCCGCGCAACGACTTGATCTCGTCGTGCAGCGACTTGATCTCGTCGAGCCGGCGCTGCACACCACCGATCAACTCGTCGGTCGTCGACCCGACCAGCCGCGCCGCGTCGGCGACGAGACGCTCGTCGCGCTGCAGAAGCCGCACCGAGTTCTCCCCGGTGACGGCCTCGATGCGCCGCAGGTTGGAGCCGATCGACGATTCGCTGACGATCTTGATCAGCCCGATGTCGCCGGCGGCGCGCACGTGCGTACCGCCGCACAGCTCGATCGAGTGACCGACCTCGAGCACTCTGACGATGTCGCCGTACTTGTCGCCGAAGAAGGCGATGGCACCGAGCGCGGTGGCTTCGTCCTTGGTGGTCTCGAAGGCGCGCGCCGGCGAATTGGCCAGGGTCTCGTCGTTGGCGATGCGCTCGATCTCGGCGATCTGCTCGTCGGTGACGGCGTCGTAGTGGCTGAAGTCGAATCGCAGACGGTCGGGCGCGACCAGCGACCCGGCCTGCTTCACGTGCTCACCCAGCACCTTGCGCAGCGCGTAGTGCAGCACGTGAGTTCCGGTGTGGTTGCGGCGGATCGCGGCCCGCCGGACGGTGTCGATCGAGGCCGTCACGGGCGTGCCGGCGGTCAACGAGCCGGCAGTGATGCGCGCCGTGTGGCGCCGCAGCCCGGGCAGGGCGAACGTGGTGTCGAGCACCTCCGCAGTGCCGCCGTCGGCGGACTCGATGGTCCCGGTGTCGCCGACCTGGCCGCCGCTCTCGGCGTAGAACGGTGTGCGATCGAGGAACAGTTCGACGGTGCCGTCGTCGTTCGGCACGACGGCCAGAAGACGCGACTCCGTCGAGTCGTCGGTGTAGCCGAGGAACTCTGTGATGCCGAACTGCTCGACGATCTCGCGGTAGGCGTCGAGGCGCTCGTCGTCGGTCGCGTTGCCCTTGCGAGCCGCCTTGGCGCGCTCGCGTTGGGCCTTCATCTCGGTGTCGAATCCGGCGGTGTCGACGGCGACGCTGCGCTCGCCGGCGATCTCCTCGGTCAGCTCCAGCGGGAACCCATAGGTGTCGTGCAACAAGAACGCTGTCGAGCCCGGCAACTCGGTGCGGGTGTCGTCGAGCTCGGCCTCGAGGATCGACAGGCCGTGCTTCAACGTCTGACGGAATCGCTCCTCCTCTCGGGTGAGCACACCGACGATGAAGTCGCGATTCTTGGACACGTCGGGGTAGGCGTTGCCCATGATGTCGACGGCGGTCTCGACCAACGTGGGCATGACCAACTTCTCGGTGCCGAGAAGATACGCGTAACGCACGGCGCGGCGGATGATGCGACGCAACACGTACCCGCGGCCCTCGTTGGAGGGGAACACTCCATCGCTGACCAACATGGTGCTGCTGCGGGCGTGCTCGGCGAGCACACGCATCGCGAACGCGTCGCGATCCTCGTAGTCGCCCGGCCGGTACGAGCGTCCGGTGAGGCTGCAGGCCTGATCGATGAGCGGCTGCATCAAATCCGTCTCCCACACCGAGTCGACGCCCTGCAGCAGACAGAGCATCCGCTCGAGCCCGAGACCGGTGTCGATCGAAGGCTTCGGCAGCAGTGTGCGGCTGCCGTCGGGAGCCTGGTTGTACTGCATGAACACGAGGTTCCAGAACTCCATGAAGCGGTCACCTTCGGGGTCGCCGATCGGCCCGCCATCGGGGCCGAACGCCGGCCCACGGTCGATGTGGATCTCGCTGCACGGCCCGCACGGGCCGGTGTCGCCCATCTGCCAGAAGTTGTCCTTGTCGCCGAGGCGCTGGATTCGATTCATCGGCACGCCGACCTGCTCGTGCCAGATCGCCTCGGCCTCGTCGTCGCTGTCGTGGACGGTGATCCACAACCGATCGCCGTCGAGCCCGAACGTCTCCGTGGTGAGCTCCCAGCTCCACGGGATGATCTCGCTCTTGAAGTAGTCGCCGAAGCTGAAATTGCCGAGCATCTCGAAGAACACCAGGTGACGCTTGGTGCGCCCAACGTCGTCCAGGTCGTTGTGCTTGCCGCCGGCGCGGGCGCACTTCTGGCTGCTGACGGCGCGCTTGTACGGCGGTACCTCGTCGCCGACGAAGTACGGCTTGAACGGCACCATCCCTGCCACCGTGAACAGAACCGTCGGGTCGTGCGGGATCAGACTGGCTGATGGCACGACCGAATGTGCACGCTGCGCGAAGAAATCGACGAAGGTGTCGCGCAGCTGATCGGCGTTCTGTGGTGGTGTAGCCATGGACCAGGCAGCCTACCGATGTAGTTTCGACACGTGCCCAAGCATTCCAACGGCTCGCCGCTCGATCTGCACGAGTGGATCAGCTTCGAAGATTCACGCGAGCGACGCACGTGGGTGTTCGACGCGACGTTCCTCCGTTCGAACTGGACGTGCATCTATGGCGCGGGGTGCAAGGGAGTGCTTCCCGAGGACGCCACCGACCTCGCCCAGGGTTGCTGCACGCACGGTGCCCACTTCGTGGACGACGACGACGTGCAGACCGTCCTCGACGCCCTGACACGCCTGAAGCCGCGGCAGTGGCAGAACTACAAGAGGGGCCACAGCAAGGGCGTGCTGGAGACGGAGGACGGTGCCACCAAGACACGCGTCGTCAAGGGGGCGTGCATCTTCCACAACCAACCCGATTTCCCGGGCGGCGCCGGTTGTGCGCTGCACATCGCCGCGCTGGAGGCCGGCGAGCGGTACATCGACTGGAAGCCCGACGTCTGCTGGCAGCTGCCGCTGCGCCTCGAGCATCACACCGACGACAACGGGTACGTCACGTCGACGCTGCGCGAGTGGAAGCGCCGCGACTGGGGCGAGGGCGGCGACGACTTCCACTGGTGGTGCACCGAGAGCGACGACGCGTTCATCGGTGGGGTTCCCACGTATCAGTACCTGCGCGAGGAGATCATCGAGATGGTCGGCCAGTCCGCGTACGACCAGATGGTGATCCAACTGGAGCGCAGCCACTGGACACCCCTGCCCCACCCAGCCGTCAAGTCCCGCCGCTAGCCCGGTCACTGCCGCTCGCCTGCCGTGCGACGTGTGAAGCCCCAAAAGTCTACGCGGCGTTCGGGGTGCACCCACGTCTTCGAGCCGTTGTCGATCCCGGCCCGAGGGGATTGAATCCCGAGTGTGGCCAGAGTCGGCCGCCGTCCGGCGGCAACAGATGGTCAGCGACACGACGCGTCGCTTCGAAGCCGAGACCTGAGCGGCATCCGCACCGAAGTCGGGACATCTCCCGACTCGACATGGCCGAAATCGATGGGGTGCCGACGATGTCCGCAACGCGAACCATCATCGATCTCGCGGCGTCCGAGACGAGTGAGCGTCTGGCGATCGCAATCGACAGCGCGTTGCGCGATCGGCTGACGAGCGAGGACTTCCTGCACAGGCGGATCGTCGAACTCCGCAATCGGGGGCGCGCCGGGCTCGGCCAGCTGTTGTACGTCTTGGAGGGCGGGGAGCTCGCCCGGGGCGGTCACTCTTGGCTCGAACGTCGCTTCCTGGTCCTGCTGGACGAGATGGCGCTACCGCGACCGCTCACGCAAGCGGTCGTCGGAACGAGAAAGTCCCGTCTGATTCGCGTGGACTGCCGATTTCCAGGCACGAACGTCGTCGTTGAACTGCTCGGCTATCGCTTTCATCGAACTCCTATGGAGATGTAGAACGACTCGGAACGGGTCAACCGCATGGTCCTCGACGGCCTGCATCCGTTGCAGTTCACATACACCGACGTTGCGACGGCGTCACCCACGATGCTGTCGGATCTTCGCGAGGCCCTCGGCGACAGATTCGAACGACGTGGGTGCACGCAGAACGCTACGTAGGGTTCTGGGGCTTCACACGTTGCATCGGAACGCAGGCCCGTCAGCCAACACCAGCCGTTGGACTCACGCGGCGCTGTGGCCCGCGCCGAAGTAGTGCGATTCGAGAAGATCGCGACGGGCGTGGATTTCAGCTGCTGTGCCGTTCATCACGACGTGTCCTTGCCGCATCACCAGCGCGTGGTCGGACACGGCCAGGGCCATCTCCACCGTCTGTTCGACCAACAGCACGGCGGTGCCGTGCTGCCGAGCTAGTCCGTGAACCATCGTCAAGAGCTTCTCGGCGATGATCGGGGCCAACCCGTGAGTCAACTCGTCGATCAACAGCACGCGCGGACGAAACAGCACCGCCTTGGCGATCGCCACCATCTGCTGCTCGCCACCGGACAGCAGGCCGACCTGGCGCGACATCAACGGCGGGAGCGCGGGGAACAGATCGGCGACTTCATCGAGCGAACTGCGCCACGGATGAACGAGCTTCAGGTTCTCGGCAACGGTGAGCTGGAGGAAGAGACCGCGGTTGTCGGGAACGAAGCCGATGCCCAGGGCGGCCGCCCGGCTGGCACGACGACTCGACATCGGCTGACCGTCGACGAGCACGCTGCCCGACTTCAGCGGCAATTGCCCGACGCACGCCAACAGCAGCGTGGTCTTCCCCGCGCCGTTCGGTCCGAGCATGCAGCAGATCTCGCCCGGTTCGACCGTCAACCCGACGTCGTGCAACACGGTGATGTGTCCGTAGCCCGCGCTCACGTCGCGCACTTCCAGTCCGCCGCTCACTGCGTCACCGCCGCCGTGCCGAGGTACGCCGCCGCCACACGTTGATCGCAGCGAATCTCGGCCGGGGACCCGTCGGCGATGATCCTCCCGAAGTCGAGAACCGCAACGCGATCGCACACCCTCAGCACGAGATCGACATCGTGCTCGATCAACAACACGCCGAGGCCGGCGTCGGCAAGCACTCGCACCAACGAACCGAAGCTGTCGCGCTCGGCCGTGTCCAGGCCCGCAGCCGGTTCGTCGAGCAGCACGAAGCCCGGCGTTCCTGCGAGCGCTCGCGCCACGCCCAGTCGCTTGCGTTGGCCGAGTGACAGCTCACGCGGGTAGCAACCGGCGACGTCGGTCAACCCAACCGCGTCGAGTGCCGCATCCACGCGGTCCTGGCGCCGATGGCGACCGGGGCGGAAGGCGTCTGCGAGGAACGACCCCGGCGTCACGATGCGGTCGGCAACCTCGACGTTGGCCCGCACCGTCAGGTCGGTGAACAGTTCGACCGACTGCCACGTGCGGCTCAAACCCGCCCGACTGCGACGGTGCGGTGGAAGCCCGTCGACGGACCTGCCCCGCAAACTGACGCCACCGTGGTACGGCACGAATCCGCACACGGCGTCGACGAGCGTCGACTTGCCGGCGCCGTTCGGTCCGATGAGACCGACCACCTCACCGGCGGCCACCGCCAACGACACTCTGTCATTGGCGAGCAGACCGCCGTAGCGGACGGTGAGATGGTCGATCTGGAGGCACATCGCGTCGCTCATGCCGACTTCCCCGGCAGTGCCGCAGGCCCTGACCGTCGAGCGGTCCGAGGCACGGTGACGGTCGCGCGGACTGGCGACTTCCGCCGGGCTGTCAGCCGATCCTTCGCCAAGGCGAGCTGCCCGGCGATTCCCACGGGGTTGAGCACGGAGGTGACGACCAGGGCGATCCCGGAGATCAGCACGTAGTAGCGGCTCAGGTTCTGGCCGAGCAGGTCGCTGAGCACGACGTAGCCGATCCCGAGCGGCGCCAGCGCGCCGGCGATCAGCGCGCCGCTGACGCTCGTGATGCCACCGAGGTAGGCGTAGGCGAGCAGCGCCACACCGACGAGCGCGGTGAACGAGCCGACCGACACCTGTCCCCTGCTGTAGCCGAGCAGGCCGCCGGCCAGCCCGGCGAGGAACGAACTGACACCGAAGACCAGCACCTTCGTCGACGTCACGTTGATGCCTGCGGCGGCCGCGGCGCGCTCGTTCGAACGCACCGCCAGCATCGCCCGACCGGCGTCGGATCGGGTGAGGTTCACGACGACAGCGATCGCGCCCAGCAGCACCGCGAGGACGAAGATGGCGAACGGCAGCCGTACGAGGTCGCCCTTTCGGCGAATGGCGAGGTCGATCCCGAAGATGCGAGCGTCGGGCACGGGGTTGCCGAGGAGCGGAGTGATCCCCGGGTTGCCGAAGATGAACCGTTCGACCGCAACGGCTGCAGCGAGCGTGACAACCGCGAGCTGCGACCCGCGCACCCGAAGCGCGGGAATGGCGATGATCAGCCCCACGGCGCTCGCCGCGCACGCGCCGAGGAGCAGCGAAATCGGAAACGGCACGTTGGCGCCGGTCGCCAGTCGCGACAACACGAAACCGCCGGTGCCGGCGAACGCCGCCTGGGCGAGCGAGACCTGTCCGGCGAAGCCGGTCAGCAGCACGAGCGACAGGCTGACGATGGCCATGATCATCGACGTGATGATCCCGAACCGGTACGCGTCGTGCGTGACGACCAGCGCGACCACGACGACGACGATTCCGATGGCCGCCGGGAGCGGTCGCCACCTCGGCACGAACGCCGCAGGGAGTTCGGGGGTGGTGGCACTGGCTCTGGTCGGCAGGCTCTTGCCCAACACGAACAACGCGACGATCACGACCACCAGCGGGACCACGTCGTTGATCCCCGAGGCCGCCCAGCTCGGCCACCACGACAACGACGACAGGTAGGTGAACTCCGACTGCAGCGCGCCGAACGCCAAGCCGGCGCCGATCGTGACGGCGATCGACGAGAACTGACCGAGCAGTGCCGCGGCGAGCGCCGGCACGACGTACAGCGCGTAACTCATCGAGTCGAGCGTCGCCGACTGCGAGGCCAGGATCGCGACGAAGCCGGTGATTGCCGCACTCACGATCCAACTCGCCGCGGCAAGGGTCTGCGGCGAGTAGCCGAGCACCTCGGCCGACCGCTCGTTCTCGGCTGCGGCGCGCATCGCGATCCCCCACCGGGCGAAGCGGAGCACCACCCAAACCGCGGCGCCGAGCGCGATGACGATCGCGGCGAGGTAGACACGGTCGATCGAGAACGTCAGACCGCCGAGGTGAACCTTGTCGGTCGGCAGAACCGGTGCAACCCGCCGAGGGGTTGTGCCGAACCGCAGCGAGACCAGCGCCTGGAGCGTGACGAGCAGGCCGAGCGACGCCACCACCTTGGCCAGTACCGGCGCTCGACGAAGGGGGCGGAACACGAGCAGGTGGCTCAGTCCCCCGATCGCTGCACCTGACGCGACCCCGAGGACCATCGCCGTGGTGAACGACGACCCGACATGTACCCGTCCGACGACGAACACGAGGTCTCCGGTCTTGCGGATCTCGTCGTAGGCGAACGCCGCCCACATCGCCATCGCCCCCTGGGCGAAGTTGACCACCCCGGTGCCCTTGAAGACCACGACCAGGCCGAGCGCCAACGAGGCGTACAGCGCCCCGAGGCCGAGCCCGACGATGAGAAACAGGAGGTGCACGCTCATCGCCGAGCCCGATCCCGATCCGTCAGCCCAACTGGCCGATGAAGCTCGACGTGTCGATGAAGTTGGGAGTGACCGCCTTCTGCGTGCCGTCGTCTTGCACCTGGTACAGCAGGACCTGGTTCCCGCATGCCGATTGTCCCGGCCATGCGCTGTGATCGCACGAGATCTTCGGTCCCATGAAGCTGTCGAGGTCGACCGTCTTGTTGAAGGCGTCCTTCACCGCCTGCGGGGTGACGTCGCCGTCGATTGTCGACAGGATCTTCGCGAGATTCACGGTGTCGGAGAAGTAGTCCCAGGCGAACCCGTTGACGATGTCGCCGTGTCCGGCTGCGGTCATCGTGTCGAGGTACAGCTGAAGCTGTTCCTTCTTGTCGGCCGGCGGCGCCGTCAGATCGGTGGGCTTCCACAGGTCGGCGGTCGTGGTGACACCCTTGGCGGCGTCCGGAGCGGCGACAAGGAACAGCGTGCACGCGCCGAGGAAGACATCCCCGCCGTATCCGACGGAGCGAACGGCGCCGAGCAGCCCGAGGCAGTCCGGGTCCGGAGCAACGGTGCCGACGACGTCAGGATTTGCCGCCAGTGCCGTGGTGGCGAGCGATTCCCAGTTGACCGAGGCGTCGTAGAACGTGGTGGTGGTGTCGAGGCCGAGCATCTTGGAGACGGGCTCGATGATGGTCTTCGCCGAGTCACGGAACGCCGGGTTGTCCGGAAGGAACATCATCACCGACTTGGCACCGGCCTTGGCGTAGTAGTCCAGGAAGCCGGCAGTGAACGACGGGTTCGCGGTGCCGAAGAAGTAGGCGTTGTCCGACGCCTGCTGCTGCGGACCGAACGCGGCATGCCCCGTCAGCGCGACGCCGGCGGAATCGAGCACCGGCAGCATCGCGTCACTGCTGGGGTCGTAGCCCTCGAACATCAGCGACACACCCTGACCGATCAGCTGGTTGGCGCAGTCGATCGACTTCTCCGGTGTGCCGTCGACGTTGCACGGAATGATCTGCAACGGCCGGCCATTTGCGCCGCCGTGGGCGTTGACGTAGTCGGCCGCGGTCTGCGCGCCGATGCGCAGCTCCGGCAACGAGATCGGCCCGCCTTCGAGGTTGACGAAGCCGATCTTGATCGGTTCGCCGGTAGCCGGACCGGCGACGCTGGCCGCTGGTGCCGCTGTCGCTGCCGTCGTGGCTTGTGGCGCCGTCGTGGCCGGAGCGGTCGATGCCGGTTGCGTCGCCACTGGCGCGGGCGGCACGGATGCCGGCGGTGCGGCGGTGTTGGTGCCGGCGTTGCTGTCGCTGCCACACGCCGCGAGGAAGAGCGCGGCGGTGCTGCCGAGTGCGACGACGAGATGGTTCTTCATGGACGACCCCCTCCGTTTCGCCCGCGATGCCGGGCGTTGCGTCACGGAACCACGACGAGCCACGGCGCGATAGTCCGGATTCCTCAACGACTTAGTGACGCGTACAGTGACGCCGGGATGAGCGCACGACGCAGCGGTGCGGCAGCGGCACGACCCGACGTGCCATTCGTCGGTCGGCACGCGGAGGCCGCGCTGCTCGGATTGACCCTCGAGCGCAACGACGAAGGCCCCGCCGCAGTGATCCTGCGTGGTGAACCCGGCATCGGCAAGACTCGATTGTTGTCGGAGGTGATCGGGCGCGCCGTCGCCGGCGGACGCCGTGTGATCTGGGTGCGGGCGACGCCCCTGGAATCGCGGGTGCCGTTCGGCGCCGTGTCCGTTGCCCTGGACCGAGCCGCGTCGACTCACCAGGTGGTGGCGCCCGCGGCCCATGTTCTGCGCGATTTCGTCGCCGGTGGCTCGTCCGCCGACCCGCGAATGTCGTTCGCCCGGGTGTGCGACAGCTTCACACGCATGCTCGTCGAGCTCGCCGACGGCGCGTCTGCAACTGTCGTCGTGGACGACCTCCACCTGCTCGACCACGAGTCGTTGTCGCTGTTGGCCGTGGCCCTCGGCCGCGTCGAGGGAGCGGACGTGTCGTTCGTGTGCTCGACTCGATCGAGCGGCCGCGACTTCGACGCCCACGGTTCCGATTTGCTGGCCAGGATCGGCGAGTGGGCCGATGTCGAAGAGCTTCCCATCGGCCCACTCAGCGACGACGAGGTCCACGAGGTGCTCGGAGCCGTCCTCGGACGTGAGGTGCCGCGAGAGCTCGCAGAACTCGTGCAGCGCCGCAGCGGTGGGAATCCGTTGTTCGTGCTGGAGATGGCGCGGTCGATCTCCGAGCTCGACCTCCTACCGGACGACCTGCCCACCCTGGTGCGATCGATGAGCACGGAATTGCACCTCACCCGGCATACCGCTGTATTGCAGCGGCTGTTCCCGCTGTCACCGGAGTGCCGGCGAGTCGCCCAGATCGTCGCCGTCTTGGACCGCGTCCGGGTCGACGAACTCGCGCTTGTCAGCGACGTCACGCAGATCAGCGAACCGGATGTGTCCGCTGCCTTCGACGAGCTGGAGCGCCACGGGATCCTGACGATGGACGTCTCGGACGCGTACTCGCTGTTCCACCCGTTCGCCGCCGACGCCCTGTACGACGACATCGGGCCGGCGGAACGGCGCCGAGTGCACAAGTTGGTAGCCCAGCATCTCGGCGCCAGGCGAGGTCGCGGCGAACACATCGACCTGAACCGGCTGGCGTGGCATGCCGGGGAGTCCGCGGTGGTCGGTGACGTATCGGCCGCGGCGATCCTGCGTGACGCCGCCGAGTCGATCAAGACGACCGGCCCGGTCTCGGCCGCTGCACTCTGTCAACGGGCCCTGGAACTGCTGCCGGAGCCATCACCCCTGCGGACCGAGCTCCTGTCGCTGCGCGTCCGTTGCCTGACGCTGGCCGCACTATCGCAGGAGGCAGTCGATGCCGGGCTGCTGGCGCTCGCCGAGATGGAAGCGGGCGAGGAACGGGCCCGAGTCGCCGACGGCGTGATCTCCGGCCTCCTCGACGCCGGCCGCGTCGCAGAGG